>Ga0315309_1000255_pt1 | contig 31940 bp, 27 predicted proteins | sample TDP4_MG_FD_203080 | JGI IMG/M metagenome (GOLD analysis project Ga0315309, IMG submission 203080) | Freshwater sediment microbial communities from Lake Towuti, South Sulawesi, Indonesia - TDP4 | ecosystem: Environmental > Aquatic > Freshwater > Lake > Sediment | place: Indonesia: South Sulawesi...
CCCGCAAGCCCAGCCCTTCCGGGGGTGGAAGTGTCAGTGCAAACATCCAGCTTAATGCTACATCGGATTCTCGGCGCGTTGCCTCTAGCTTTAGCCCGCGCGGAGTGTCACGCAAGGACGCGCGAATTTTGTCAATTCTCTCCGTAGTTGCCGACATGAATGCTAGTCAACAGAATACGATCACCCTGACTTTGCCCGCGGGCATCGGTGACTGTCAATCGCTGCCCCGTCGTTCTGTCGTACATGCCGATTTCGAGTATGTATTCGCCTTGAGGTGTGTCAGGTTGGATAACGATTTCATAGTTGTCAACCACAACCTCCCCTTCCATCCATGCCCAGGTGGGATAGGTTCCTTTGACTGGCCAGTTGTCCTGCTGCCCCCAAATCCGGTTATCCGTACTGATGAGATGGGTGAAAACAGTGTAACCCCTGTTCATCTGAGTCAAGGCCTTCCAGTAGAGGGTCAAACGAAGGGTATCACCAGGACTTGCGTACGTAGTGGCCAGATCATAACCCAGCAGCTCTACCTTGCCCCCGAGATCAGCCTCCACGACGTGCTCCATGGAAGGCACAGAGAATCGTCGTTGCCTTTGCGCAACCTGTATTGTCGTCAGATCCAAATGGTCTTCGGGAGAAGGAAACTTGCTCAGCCGCCATCTTGCCCACAAACTGAGAGCTTGCTTCCTCCGCACGGGAAGATTTTCGCTCCCAGGAGAGAAAAGGACGATTCGCAGCAGGTATTTTCCCTCGAGAGTCTGGGGCGGGATGACGATATCATGCTGCCCTTTGACCAGCTCATTTCGCTCCCACTGGGAAGTAGGATACCAACTGGCACCTGGCAAAGCTATAACCTGAGTGATCACTTCGCCGCTGGAATCTACCAACTGCAATAGCAAGTTGTACTCCTTTTGGATATCCTGCAGCGCACGCCAGTACAAGACCAGATGCAGTTTATCCCCTGAACGATAATCTCCACTGAGAAAATCGTAGCCCTGTAACTCAACCTGATCAGCGAAATCGGTTGCACACACATGCTGTGCGGACAGATGTCCTTTCAACGGATAAACTGGTGAGGGGCTGATCTGGACCGGCCCCAGGTCAAGGCCGACTCCAGCGGCTGTCTTATCCCCTTGGGAGGCAACCAGGCTGTAACCGAGTTCGGGAGAATATAGCTGCAATTCAAGATGGTATTCACCCGGGGGGGTACCCCACGGAACCATGAGGGCATGGTTGTCCTGCACGAGCTCTCCCTCTGCCCAAGTGTCCGTCGGGCGCCATCCTCCTTGGGGTTTCATTTCATGCTGCGCCCAGCGACGACCTTGCCCATCTTTCAGTAAGAGGATCACCACGTAATCTTCGTCTGTCTCAACCAACGCTCGCCAGACTAGGGTGATTCGCACGGCATCCCCGGCTGCGAGGGAACGCGGTCCGACTTCACATCGTTCCAGCCGGAACTGATCGCCGAAATAAACCTGTTCTGCTTCTGAGTATGATGTTGGGCCAGGAGCGGCGAAATAGTAGTAGACCAAGCGGCTGTTGTTGACGTACCAGTTCTTGAAGGCGGGATAGGCGTGTTCTGTTAGCCAGCGCTCAGCCAGGTTGTCGGGATCAGAGATTTCTGTATCCGCCAGGACGAGCCATAAACGGGGGTGCTGAGCGCTGAGATGCTGAAGTGTTGTTTCAATCTCGTTGATAGTAAGAGGTTCTGGGGTAAGCCAGGAGGGGAAAAAAGCGGGCAAGAAATACCAGGGCAAATCATCCTTATAGTAATGTTTGAACAGCACATACTGCCAAGGGCTGTCAAGGACGATCCCATCTCCCGGTTGCGACACTGTTTCGATGACCTGGACCATCGTTCCGTACTCGCTCTTGACGAAACCAGTGTAATAGTTCTTCAAGCTATAAGCATTGATGGCCACAAGAAAGGTTAGACTGATACCGAAGAGCAAGGCTGCTCTTCTTCTCAAGACCCCCAGCCCTAGGGCCAGCAGCAGACAGAGAGCCGGACTAACCGCGCTAAGATAACGCGCTAGAAAGAGGTGGGGCACGAGCAATGCGACTAGAGGAGATACGGTCGTATACACAAGCAGAAGGGTCCCCCGGCCTTTAAGCGACGCGCCCCCCCCCTTGCCAGGCGATAGCTGGTACGCACTGGTTGCGCCGAGCACGAAGAGGGGTACAAAGGGCAGAGACAGGAGTCCCGCGCGGATGCTATAGGATCTCGGGTCAATGACAAGGGCCAGCCAGCATGCTGCCACCTCAGCCCAGGATCGTCCCATGGCCAAAGGACGGCTGACGAAATCAGCAAACATGGCCTGAAGCCGGTGAGAACTAAGGAACCAGATCAACCCGAAGAGAAAGAATGGAACGTGGAATAGGGTCCACTTCACTAGCATCCGCTTATAGATCTTGTAAGTCAGCAGAAGGAAAATCGCTTGCGATACGACAACGAGGACGAAATAGTAGTGAATGCCTGTGCCTATGGCGTCAGCCAGCCCGAGGGCTGCCCAGGCTATCCGTCGGTTTGACACGAGAGCCCAGCTCAAGAAGTAGATCGAGAGCAACCCCCAAAAGGCTGTGAGGGTGTACATACGGGCTTCCTGAGCATAGTATATCTGAAAGGGGGAGATAGTGGCTATCAAAGCACTCAGCAGCGCGACCCGGTTGTCGAAAAGAAGCCGACCAAAACGGTAGAGCAATGGCGGCAACAGCACTCCAAAAATCACGGAGAAGAAACGGTAGGAAAACTCACTTTGACCAACCAAGCCCAGCCAGGGATGGATCAGAATATAATACAGGGGGGGATGTTCAAGGACAGCTTCCTCTCGTATATGCGAGAGAATCTCAGAGTAGCTGCGAGTAGCAATGAAGGAGGTGGCCGCCTCATCAAACCAGAAATCCTGGTGTTCCAAACCGTATATGCGCAGGGCGAAGGCCAACGCTATGGTCAGAAGCAGGATAACCAACGATGACACCCTGTCGGTCTTTTCCCTTGCGCTTATCATCTCGAAAATCGCTTTTCTCGCAGCAGTTGTGCGTAGAGAGCTTCCACTTCGGCAACGTGCTCACCCATTGTCTTTTGAGGTCGGATGTTGCACCGGAGCTCTTCCAGTGCAGATGGATGGGAGATGAGTTCTCTCAACAAAGCTCTCAAAGCTGTCGTATCGCCCACCGTGAAGAGGAGACCGTCCACGCCATGTCGAACCTTTTCCCTCAGGGCCCCAATATCCGAAGCGATGACCGGCACTTGAGCGGCGAATGCCTCTTGAACCACCAGGCAGGATGTCTCCGGCCAAAGGGAAGGAACGATGAGGGCATCAACGTCAGTTAGTACTGCTGCAACTTGAGCATGTTCTATTTGGCCTCCGAAACTCACCGCAGAACCCTCCGCCATGCGCTGAAGCTCCTTCGTGTATTTGGGGAAGGCCCTTTGATCACCGTAGATCGTGAGAACGGCTTGGCCTGGCTTGATACCCTGAAAGGCCCTAATCAGGACGTGAACCCCTTTCTGCCAGGCGATGCCACCTAGGTAAGCGAAACGTAGGGGGAGGCGTACCTTGCACCTTGCCGATCTGTGAACCTCAAGTTCGCTGATACCGTGGCCGATGACCTTGATTTTGTCCACTGAGTATCCCCTGGCGTTGAAGATGTCGCGTGTCCACGAGGTGGGGGCAATGATGGCATCCACTTCCCTTAACCGCCGACGGAGAATATGAGCCCTAAAAGCGAATAGAGGGACAATCAGGGGAGCAACCAGCATAATGGGAGGAATTTGAACCCTGTTGGCAAAGCAGTGGACGCATCGGAACCCCCATAGATCATGGGAACATCTGCGGCCGTTGGGCAGGATCAGTTGGGCATTGGGGCAAAGAAACCAATAGTCGTGCAGAGTCAAGACCGTTGCGATGCGCCTTGACTCTGCCATCGAGATGAATCGGGGGGACAGGCCCATCAGGTGCTGGAAATGAACCACCTCGGGCCTCTCCCGATTGAGGACCTGCGCAAAGGTCCTTTCTGCTGGCAGGTTGCGGAAGGATGACAAAAACAGGGGCAACGGCGCATCGCGATCTGCCTGAGCCTCGACTTTGTATCGCTTGATTTCCTCGACCTGTGGTGCCGCCATCGGAGAGCGCGTACCGCTCCCTCGATAGAGGACGATCACCTCGTGGCCGCGCTTTCGCAGTTGGCGGGCAAGGCCCTGGGTGTATATCTCAGTACCGCCCACTTTTTGGGGAGGGAACCGGTGAACAACCTGCAGAATGCGCATGGGCCTTCGCTTCGGCTAGCACCCCTCTTAGCGATCATCCACTAGCATTTACCGAATTGGACTTTGCTCCAGTGCTGAAATTAATTGTAGGCTATGAAAGGGGTTTTGTCAAATAGCCATTGGTCCCAACGTGCAGGATTCGCGGCAAAAAACAATCCCTCCAACATATGTGGAGGGACGTTTATGCCTTATAAGCACTACACATAGGTTGCTCATCCAGGCAGATTCGCCCCCAAGTGTTCGAGGATCACCCTAGCACCATGCCGCACGTAGAATCCGCCAACCCGCCATACATCGAGCAGCACCTTGAGGAGTCTGGACCTCATGACAACCCTGCAAAGGGAGCTTTCCCTCAACTGTTCGACGAGCGCAATCCGATGCACCGCCACACTGGCGTCTCGGTAATCGGTGATCAACTTTACTTTCAATATATCTTCCCCAAAGACCGGTAAAGGCAACCAGATCGTTTGCCAGCCAGGACGTACTCTTATATGTCCTACTAGGCTGTCATTCATCAGCACGCGTCCGGTTATGACCTTGGCAATAAACGTGCCAACTTCCAAAGAAAGTGTCCGTTTGCCTGTGTTGTGCAAGAAGGCAGTAGCTTGCCGAGCAATCAGGCGAAAGGGGGTACCCTGCGAATCGATTCTCTTCTCTTTCCAGCCTAACCCATGCACCTCCTGACCGCCGACAACCATCGCATCTTGAAGTTCACTGCGAACTTGCGACCCATTCCAAATAGCACGGCGACAGCGCCAGCAGATATCGGGAGGGTCGGTGCTTTTTAGCCTTCGTCTGAACTCCCGGTAAGCCTGCCCATGCCAGATCGCCTCGAAGGGCTGTTCGTAGATGTTGCCCAGCGCTATATTGGCAATACAGCAGGGATGAACGTCCCCTGTGTGAGAGATAAAGGTCTGCACCCACGGGATGGCACACCCCCTGCGGAAACCCAGCGCTTTCACCCGTTGCCGGTCGAGCGGCTGAAAGTAGATATCGTCCAGATGGTAGGATTCCGATGGTTCACCGACGATGTGATAAAAGCGGGCAGACGTTTCGATGCCGATGCCGATCCCCCTCTGGCGGGCTATCTGCCTGGCTTGGTGAAAAGACTCCCGAATCGTTGCCGCCGGCAGGCTCTCATAGGCTGCCTGGTAATCCTCCGTCAGGCCAAAATCGTCCACGAGACCAAAGGTGACCTCCCGGATCCCCAGGCGATCCGCCAGTTGCATCAGGGGCAGCAACTGGTTTGCGTTCTCCTTCATGGCCACAAAGGTCAACCGCAGCCGAGGCCGCTGCGAACCATGTCGCCGCTTAGCCCGCTGCACCCGCCGGATGTTTTCCTGGACTCTGTCCAGGTCCCCACCCTGCCGGATTTGGCGGTAGAGTTGCTCATCGGCCGCATCAATGGAAATGGCCAGGCCATCTAATCCCTTGGACACCAGCAACTCAGCCATCTCGTCATCAAGCAGCATGCCATTGGAAGTGATGTGCACGTTGGCCCGATAAGCCCTCACCCTTTCGAGGATCCGTCCGAGTTGGGGATGTAGCAGGGGCTCCCCGATCCAGGAGAGAACGATGTCGTCAAGGTGGGGAAAAAGACTCTCCAGTCGATCGAAGGCCTCTAATACGATGTCACCACTTCCCCCTGTGGGGCTCTTGCCCAGGCTGCGAGGGCACATGACACAGGATAGATTGCAACGGGAGGAGATCTCGATCATAGCCAGCGTTGGCAGTGGGACCTCTTCCTGACAGAAGTGGTTGATATAGATCTCTGTGTCCTCGACGTACTCTGGGTTCGTTAGCACTTTCGAATCGGTGAAATCTCGCGATCGCCCAGAAGTTTCTCCAGATAGCTCCTCAGCATTTCCATCGCCCTGGCACTACTGAACTGCTCCAGACGCTCCTTTTGCCTGGCCACGACAGCCTCCCTGAAATCGGCTTTCGTCATCAGCAGGTAGATCAATTCAGCCACAATCTCGTACCGCTTCTCTTTGATCAGGATGCCAGTATCGCCCAACGTGTCAGGGACGCCCGCCGCGGCGTAGGCCACAATAGGTAGCCCAAAGTACATGCTCTCCAGCAGTGGTTTACAGAAGCCCTCATGCTCGCTCATGGAGACAAAGACGTCAGCCAGGCGATAGTAGGCTAAGAGCTGGGAAAAAGGGACGTGGCCACAGAAGTGGACGTCTTCCAGTTTCAGGTACCGAACAAAACCCCGAAGCCACTCCACATAGCGCTCCATCAGCCCCCACGAACCGACCAAAAAGAGCCGGGAGTGGGGGTTCAACTGCCGGTAGTGGTAAAGGACCTTGATGACGTCTTCCTGTCGCTTGTTCGGCACCACCCGCCCCACAAAGAGCAGGTTGACGTACGCATCATCGAAGAGGGCCATCGTTTCGGGATCAGGCGGCTGCTCATACAGCGTCTCATCCAAGAAGAGGGGCAACACGCCCGTGCGGGCATAACCTGCCTCGAGCAGCTCCTGCCGGTTGAAATCTGAAACAGCCAGTGCCAGGCAAGCCTGGTCCTTGAATCGGGGCAATTCCCGCCTGCCCCTTTCGACTTGCTCTCTTACCTGCTCGTTAACGCCGACAAAATAATGGCCCGGCGTTACATTGTGATAGACAAGGATCAGCTTCATCCGACGAGCTAGCGAGCAAAGCCAATCTGAGACCTCGGAGCCGATCGAATAATGAAAGATGAGCACATCGCCGTGCCCACGGCCGGGGCGATACTGTTGATATGGCAAGATGTCCCTTTCCAGATCAGGGCTGATAGATTGGCCGTACACTTCCGATCGGAAGCCCCAGGCCCGCAGTGCATCACGGATCAATAGGGCTCCGTCGAGGATGGCGTCTCCGCGAACGGCTCCTATCACCAGTTGATCAACCCGCCTCCGTCGGCCCCAGAACCGCCTCCACAAATCGGGCCACCACCCTTTCCCAGCGGCAATTTCGTTCCACATAGTGCCTGCCCAGTCGTCCCATCTTTCTTCGCACCTCAGGATTGTCCAGAAGATAGGATAGGCATCCCTCAAACTCCCAATAATCTCTGAAGTATAACCCCCCGTTGCTGCGCAGACAGTGATGCACCGTGACGGGGCAGTCGGCGTGAACCAAGACAGGGGTCTCTTGCAACCAAGCCTCCATGATCACAATCGAGAAGCTCTCCTTGACCGAGGGCTGACAGACGAAAGTGGCTGCCGCATGGGCATCGTGCTTCACCTGTTCTGAAAGAAACCCCAGATCGAGGATTTCGTTCTCGAACCCGGCTGGAATCTCCACTGGCCCATCTCCGACCAGGACCAGTTTCAGATCACTCCCGTTCTTTTCTTTGTAGGTGCAAAAGTATCGGATCAGGAGAGGGAGATTCTTGGTCTCGTCCCGCCGCCCCACATAGAGGATGAAGGGCGCGGACAGGCCATGCCGCTCTCGAAAGACCGCTCCGTTGCCCTGTACGTCCGTGTCCACCCCGCCGCCGATCAACCTCAGATGAGCTGGATCCAGTTGATAAAGCCGTTGGGCCAGCGCCATCTCCGGTCGTGAGTAGAAGAGGATGCCTTTGAAGCGTTTGAAGAGCAGCCTAAAGATCTGCAGGCCGGCGTAGGCCTCATCGTGAAAGCAGGGGATTAGAAAGCCCTCGCCGGCACAGCGCTGGGAACCCCAGTAGGTTGTGCCAAAAAGGTAGGGAGTGAAGACGTAGTGGTAGTTTGCCCGGTTCTTTTCGATGAAATCATATAACTGATCGCTGTTGACGCTTTCCGTGATGAAACACTGCTCTTCTTCAGGAGAGATGGGCAGGCCCGCCAGCAGGTGATCGTTGATGATCCTAAAGCTCGTCAGGTCGGCTGGCCTAAGTCGGAAGCGCCGTACGGTGACCCCACCCACTTTGTAAACGCCCTCTCGATAGTGGTTTCTGCCCCATCCGGAAAGCAGATCTCGAGCACAGGTGGTCAGCACTTCCACTTCCAGCCCAGCTTTGACCAGCTCCTCCGCAAGCCAGCGGCACTGGGCCTCCGCCCCTCCCACGATGTCTTCCCCATACCAGGGAATGACAAAGCCGATCTTGCGCCTCTGACTCATTCCCCCTCTCTGTCCGTTTCTTTGGAGGACAGCCGCTGCTCAAGCTGATTCACCCGCTGTTGCAACGCCTGAAGTTCAGCCTCCAGGCGAGCGACCTCTGCCCGGTTTCCCCCCGTCACCATCTGAGCCAATGCGTTCAGGGCCTGTAGCACGTGATCGTTGAAGGTAATCTGTCTCGCCGCCAAGGTGTTCACGTAAAAGATGACCAGGTTATGGGCCTCCCGGCGGAACGCCGTCCAAAGTCGGCCGAACAGAGGCACAGGCCGAGGCATGAGTTGTAAAGCCACGCCTATTTTGTTGTAGTGGAGACTTGCCTCGCTCAAGTGGTGATGCAGCACCTTTTCCGGTTCCTCCGTTGGCTCGACGGCCGGGCCCAACCCCGCATCAAAGGTCGGAAAAGTCACCTCTCCATCCCGCTCCTCGCTCCGTCGCCTACGGATATTGCGCCGAATCTCCTCCATGATCTCGGCCACGTTGATCTCTGGATCTCTGATCTCGATGATCTCCTCAAGACGGTCTTCCATTCAATCTCCGTGCTACCAGTTCATCGTAGAGACCAGCAACCTGGGCATACACCCTGTCCCAGGTGTAGCGCTCCAACGTCTTCCGGCGTCCCGCCATCCCCAGCCGCCGCGCCAGGTCGCAGTCGTCCAGCAGGCGAGCAATCTCCCGGGCCAGGGCCTCGACGTCGCCAAAGGGCACCAGCAGCCCATCGCCCTCGTGCTCAATGATTTCCTGCGGGCCACCGGCCCGGGCCCCGATGACCGGCTTCCCGTACGTCCAGGCCTCCAGAAAGACGATGCCGAAGGAGTCGGTCCGCGAGGGCATGGCGAAGACATCCCCGGCCGCCAGCAGGTTTTTCTTCTCTTCTTCGCTGATCACCCCCAGCAGGCGACATCGCTGGCGGTCCTCTTTGGGAAGGGCATCGAAATAACGCCGGAAGTGATCCATGATCTGTCCGGCCAGGACCAACACAGCGTCATGCCCCTCATGCCACAGACGCCGCATGGCTTCGACCAGATGATGGGTCCCTTTGTCGTAGGCGGCTGTACCAATGCAAAACACAATGGGCGATTCAATGGCATGTTTCTGGCAGAACCGTCCCCCATCACCCCCTGCCAGTTCATCGGGGTTGACCCCCACGCCTACTTGGATGAGACGTTCCTGGGGCACCCCTCTGCCTGCCAGGTAGTCTCCTTCCAGCTTGGTCTGCACGATCACGGCGTCGCTGGCATGCATCATCTGGATTTGGTGGCGCATCGAATAGTATTTGCCCACCTGCCGGTGGCTAGGCTCATCAACGTGCACCAGGGGAGTCATCACGAAAGGCACATCTTGCACCTGCGCCATCCACAAAGCGGCGTGAATCAATGCGTCGAAAGGGATGCAGGCGGCATGGACCAGATTGTATCTTTCTTCAGTGGTCCGCAGCCACCCATCTAAACCCGGCATCCATGGGGTTAAAGTGGAGAGGCGATACAACAAACCCACGGGGACGATAGGCAGATCAGAGAGGAGAGCCATCAAACGACGCAGGAGGGGAAAGGCGAGGGTGGAGAAAGGCAAATGGCGCACCGGAAAACGCCGGATCAGCACCCCGTTGTGCTCTTCTTCTTTCAGGGGCACCGTAGTTTTTCCACAGGCCCAGAAGCCTTCCAGGTCCCAAATATCCGTGGTGTAGACCGTCACCTGGTGGCCATCGCTCACCAGCCGTTCCGACAATTCTTGAAAATACCGCTCCGCTCCTCCGATGCAAGGCCAGTAGCGCTGGATGACGTGCGCGACTTTCACTTCAACCTGCTCTCAAGTCTTCCCAGTCGTTCACTGATAGCATGGAGCTCATCGCTTATCCGCTCCCCCAGTTCCACCAGCCTCTCGGCCAGAAGTGCGCTATCCTGATCGGCGTCGCGGGCCTGGGCCTGGATCTCGTCCACCAGCGCCGTGAAATCGGCCAAAGTTCTGACCACTGTCAGGTTAAACATCATCTGCTGTTGCATCTGGGCACGCACAAACCACTTGGCGGCCACACTGTTCCAGAGCTCACGGATGCGCGCGATCAGGGGTCCGACGATGGGCTTATTCGAGACAAACGGGCGCTCTTCGATCTTCCACAGAGTTTTCAGCTCATCGAGATGCTGGGCTCTACTCGAGGGAAGGTAATCGGCTGCATGTTGATGGACGACGCTCCTCCGCAACTCGCTGATCGCCCCCCACCATTTCTGCCGATCCCCCCCTTGATCCAGCAACGATCTGCCCATTGGAGAGGATAGGGTCAGCAGCTTTTCCAGATAGCTTCTTCTCAACGCCCGCATCTCGTTGAGGGGGAGTGGCAGGGCAAAACGCTCCTTTTCGGTTGGCAGGAAGTCCCGCTTGAACTGTTCCAGAGTATAGTGTTTGAGAAGCAGCCGCAACCGGTTGCGGTGGTAGTAATAGTGCTGCTCAACCGTCTCCGCCTCCGTCGAAGCGGACTCATGGTGAAAGAGGACTGCCGTTGGAACGTAAACGACTTTGTAGCCAGCCTGACGGGCTCGAATGCAGAGGTCCGCATCCTCGAAGTAGGTGGGAAAGAAAGCGTCGTCGAGATAGCCGATTCTCTCCAACATCTCACGCTGAATGGCCATCGCCGCACCCGTCACATATTCCACTTCTCGCTGCTCATCCCACTGTCCCTGGTCGAGCTCGCCGGAGCCGTAGTGGTGAGCCAGGCCCAAAGGGTATTCGAGATAACCGCCTGCGTGCTGGATGGTCTGACCGTCCGGATAGAGGATCTTGCAGCCGGCGATGCCGATGCGCTCCTCAGCCTCCATGGCCTTCACCAACTCTGCCAGCCAGTCCTCCCGAACCACAGTATCCTGATTGAGCAAAACGGCGATGTCGCCGGTTGCCTGCTTCAGGCCCACGTTCATCCCTCCGGCAAAGCCAAGGTTCTCGTCGTTGCGGATAATCCTGACCTGAGGGAAATTGGCAGCCACAAATTCAACCGAGCCGTCGGTGGAGGCGTTGTCCACCAGGATCACCTCATGAGGCGTATGCGATTGGGCCATCACCGCGTTGAGGCAATCGGGCAAGTAGGTTTCACCATTCCAGCTTAGTACGATGACCGAAGCTTGCTTCATCTACAGGTCCCTTCTACTAAGCTGTCGGCTGTTGAGAAAAGGAAAGTCCACGCACTGGTCACCAGATTCAGTTCCTGTCGTCAGTGTGCTCCCACTGGCAGGGGATCTGAAGCAGCCCCTCGTGTTCCATCGTCCCCCCCGGCTGGACCACAAAAGTGTACAGCCGATGGTGGTGATCATAGGGGTGAATGGACTCGTAGTCATAGATCGCAGCCGAGAACTGGTAGATGCCGGGCAACAACGGTAAAGCATCTACCCTGTAGTCAATGAAACCTTCTCCCTCAATGTGGTCAATATCATACCCAGAGAGCCTGGTGTTCGGCCCATTGATGTGGACCCCATCGCTTCGATAGATGGCCACACCAAAGGTGGGTCTGTCAAGCCTCTTATAGGCCCGGTACTTGATTCTGGCCGTCATGGTCTCACCCGTTTTGAGCGTCCGGCGCGGGGCGCCTTTCCCATCCAGAAACTCCACTCCCAGTATCTCAGCTTCACCAGTGCCCCAACGTTGGCCTTCATCGATGATACCGCGCCTAAACTTTGAGCGTCCTGCCTCTAGGCCAGCCAGCACCGCATTGCAATATTGCGCTGCGATCTCGTCGGCTGCACCCTGCGCCCTTACCTGGCCATGATCCAGCCAGATGACCCGCGAGCAGAGCTTCTGTACAGCATCCAGGTCGTGTGATACGAGGACTATTGGAATCCCTTCTTTCTGCAATTCGATGATCTTGTCCCAACACTTTATCTGAAAGGTCATGTCGCCCACAGCCAGGATCTCATCAATCAGAAGAATTTCAGGCTCAACATGGACGGCAATGGCAAAGCCGAGTCGGACATACATTCCAGCCGAGAAGTGCTTCACTGGGGTGTCGATGAAATCTTCCAGGCCGGCGAAGGCTACAATCTGGTCAATCTTCCGCTCAATCTCTTTCCTGCCGAGTCCGAGGATCGAACCGTTGAGATAGATGTTTTCCTCACCAGTGAGGTCAGGATGAAACCCGGCTCCCAGCTCTAAGAGAGCGGAGACCTTTCCCTTTACCCCGATGGAGCCCGCTGTAGGCTCAAGGATACGGGCTATCAACTTGAGAGCCGTGCTTTTGCCCGAACCATTGGGGCCGATGAGTCCAACAGTCTCCCCTGGCTCAACGGTAAAGCTGACGTTCTGGAGAGCCCAGAGCTCTTCGGATGAACCACGGCGTCGGGGGTCAAATAATCTGAACACCATTTCTTGAAAGGAATGAGGGCGCTCGTGTCGAAGAATGAAACGTTTTGAGACGTTGGCAAACCGAACGGATGATATTTCCATATCTCTCCCCAGTATGATCTGAGACAGATAGGGACAGTGCGGTCTTGACCTAGCTGATAACTGTGCTATACTACATCGGACCAGTTGTTGCAAAAAGGAGCTCTTTCAGTGATGATAACCAGAGAGACGCGCATCCTGGCCCTGATCACTCTACTTTACTTGGCACTGGCCGTGACCTACAGCTTCGTCGTGCCCTTGTGGGAAGCCCCCGACGAACCTTCACATTTCCTATATGCGCGCTATCTGGCCCAAAATGGGTACCTGCCTTCCCCAACTTATTACACAGAAGACATCGCTGGCAGCTTCGAGGGAGACTACATACTGTCCATTTATGAATGGTATCATCCCCCCTTGTACTATCTGCTGGGTGCTTTGGCCTTACGGGCGATCGAACCTCAGCACAAACTATCGGCGCCCTATGTCTTTCCCTCCATCGATCCTGACCTCGTCTATCAGGATAGTCTCTTCGTTCACCAATCGAAGGGCCTCTTCGACCTCAGTGAAGACGAACTGGGACCCCGGCTGCTGCGCCTGCTTTCGATCCTGATGGGTATGGGGACCATATGGGTCACCTATCAGACGGCCCGACAGATATTTCCTTCGGAGTCCCTGCTGGCTCTCGCTGCCTCTGGTGTGGTATCTTTCATCCCCCAATACACTTTCATTTCTGCTTCGGTGAACAGCGATAACTTGGCGAATCTCCTCTCTGCGCTGGCGCTCCTTCTCACGGTCAAGTGGATAACGGAGGAAAACAGCTACGGAAAGACACTCCGGCTAGGGTTGCTCTGCTCCCTGGCCCTGCTGTCCAAGACAACAACTCTTTTTCTCATCCCCGTCGCCTGTCTGTCTTTCGCCCTGCGGGCTAAGCAAAAAGACTCGCCTCGTTACTTCTTGAAGCAGAGTCTAGCCTTTCTGTCGCTTCCCCTCTTGACCACAGGGCTCTTCCTGGCTCTTTATCCCAGGAAGAATCTATGGGCTCTTGCAGCAGCCTATACAGAGTCATCGAAAGTAAACGCCGACCTCATATCCCTGAGCTACCTGTGCACTGTGCTGACTCAGATCAACCAGTCCTTTTGGGCTCGATTTGGCTGGATGAACATATTGATCCCCCCGGCCATTCCCAGCCTGCTGGGATTGCTTTGCCTGGCGAGTCTCATCAGTGCCGTGGTCTTCTGGGTCAGAGGCAGAGAGCGAATCCTTTCGCCAACGGAGAGCAACTCGCTGCTGGTACTATTCGCCTCGGTCCTCTGTGCGTTGCTGGCCCTGGTCAAGTTCAACCTGGCCGTGTTTCAACCTCAGGGCAGGTTCCTTTTCCCTGCCATCTCCGCTATGGCCATTCTGGCCGTCGTGGGTCTGCTCTCTCCACTGCAGCCTCGTTACAAGCCTGCGACCACTTTGATCATCGTGGGTGGGATGCTGGCTTTCAACTTGGTTTGTCTGATGGCCTATCTATGGCCAATCTATCACGGCGGACCGTGAGGTTGAGGGAACTCGCGGTCAAGGGCTATACGCTTTTGTTATAAAAGGCAGAAAGATTCGGTGGGTCGCAACCAGGATCACACCGGAGCCAGTATTGTCATCTTCGCTCGATTCTGAGATCGTCCCCTGCGCATCCACAACGACGTACACCTGATGAGCTCCGGGCGAGACGTTGGCCCAGGTGACCTCGACCGTCTCTGCCCCGCCACAACCACACAGGTTGGAGATTGGCTGATCTGCACCGATCTGATTTCCAGCCCCAGGAGGTGGGGGGCCATCATAGAAACGCACCACGAAGCTTCCTTCGACGGCCTTGCTACCACTGTTGCCTACTTCGGCCTTCAAGGTCAATGTGACGGGGTCCGTCGGCGAGTATGGTGCTGCGGGGTCTGAGAAAATCCGGGCCGGCAGCAGGTTGACATAGGGCGTTGGCACCCGGCTGGGATCGGTGATATAAATCTCCCACTGCTCGCCGAGGAAATTAATGCCCTGAGGCTTCGGGGCGGTAAGGGGATTGAGTCCCGAATCGAAAAGATTGCCGTTGTAGATCTGTCCCCATTGGTTCTCTGTATCATCGTCCAGGCTGTACCAGTTCCAGCGTTGCACCAATCTGTTCTCATCAGGGGGATACCCGAGGGAAGTGTTAACGGATTCGGAGCCTAGAAAGTAGTCAAAGGTTGCATACATAAAGTTCCGAACCCGGAGGGCGTCGAAATCATTGCCGTCCTCGTCAACAATGTCCGGTGCCATGTTGATTCCATACTCCGTGATGATCAACGGCTTGTTTCTTTCCCCTTTTTCTGCCATCCATTGCCGGAAAGCGACGATCTGCTGCTTGAAGAGGCTCACATTGTCGTTATCTTTGATCATGTAGAGCTTGCCCTGAGTAGCCGATATGCCAGGCGGGATGTCGGCCCCCCAACTGCCGCTCTTCTCCCGTAGAATAAACCCATGAACGTTCCAAACATCAACTGGTATTCTCTCGCCGTACCTGGCTTGGTATTCATCAAGGATCATGTCAAGATATTGCAGACGCAAGGGAGTGGCCTGGATCACGCCTCCGATGGCCACCTTAGCAGTCGGATCCCATCCCTTTATGGCGTGGTAAAGCTCATGATAGGCCACAGCGTAGACTAAGGGCAGCATCTCATCCTGGGTGTAGCACGTGCCATCGATCTCCCAGTCCCGTCGATCCATTTCGTTGCCAATGATCCAGAGAGAGCCCTCATTGTTCTCTACACGCGTCCTCAATGTCGTCCAGTCAGATGGATTCGTCAGGGTATAAGTATAAGGGGTGGTATACGCGCCACAGGGACTTTCCTTGCTTTGATGTAACCGAACCACCTGCACGTGCTCCATCCCCTCCGGACGCGTGGGGTTCAAGTCTGTTCTGAAGCGATGATACCATCCGGCGCGGAGCCGACCTATGTCCGAATAGTCGCTCGGGTCTCGCAGCACTGCCGCAAATCCGAAGCGGCAGTTAATAAAAGAGGTCTGACCAGCAGCCACAAACGGCCAGAGAAAAAGGCCAATGGCTGTCAGTAAAACCACAAGGCCAATCGCTGCTGCGGATGGTACCAGAACCTTCCCTGATTTCATGGCACTGCCCTTTCCTCAAACCGTGGGAACATTGATAGTCTCTCTCCTGGGTATTGCCGGCTCGCTGATCGCTACTTGTACCGTCCTGCTCCCACCGGATTGCCAAATCTGGTGGGCTGGTGGCGGGATCGCCAGATCCCGCTGGAGCAGAGTGGGATAGCAACACTAACGGGAGACTATCTGATTCTCACTATACATTATACAACGTTATCGGAACTCAGTCAGTAGCCCATAAGTACTGTTTACGTGAAACTTGCGTGGAAATTGGTTCAGAGATCCACGGCTCGCACTGTTGGGATGGGGGATAGACATGACGTCAAAAATCAAGGGCGAAGGCACTCCCACAGGACAGCTTCCCAATTGGCGATCAGCAGCGCAGCGCTTGCCAGGAGCAGCAGGACTCTCAAACCGAACCCCGCCCATAGCCAGCCTCTATCGTAACGCATCACCCCTCCTTTCCCTGACGCCTCCTGGCCCAGAGGGCGAGCAGAGCAACCAGTATGGCGGCCAGGGTGAATCCCAGTAGCGGCACGAGACCACTGGCTCGTTTGGGCGTAGAGGTGGACGTGGCCGTGGGAGTTGGCGGTGAGGGCAGGGGTGTGGGGGTCCACGTCTCGGTGAGAGTGGCCGTCGGCCCCGGTGAGGGTGTTTCCGTGGGCACGGGCGTGGCGGCAGCAGGCTGAGGTGTGTCCGTGGCGATCACCAGCGTGGCCGTCGGCAGGGCTGGTGTCAATGTCGCTGTGGGCGGTGCGGGGGTGTCGGTTGGCAGGGGCGCCGCCTCCGGTGAGGCAGGGGGGGGCTGTGGAGGCTCCTCAAGAGGTTCCTCAGGGGGTGCTTTAGTGGGTGGCTGCGGCACCGGCGAGCGAGTGGGCACTGTCTGACGGTGTGGATTCTGGCCAGGAGCGGCCCATGTACCAGGCCTCGGAGAAAGGGCCACCAGGGCGACCACTGTCAGGATCACCAGACCAGGCCAGAGGAGGAAACGTCGAAATCGCTTCATTACCATTTTCTCCTTATCAAGGCGATGTGACCTCTGCCAAACGAAAGGTTAATAATAGCTTCCGATCGGTGGATAGATCAAAGGTGTAGCGGATTCGTGTCTCTTCGACATTCACAGGGTTGGGTTCACTACTCACAACCTCTGCTCCCTGGGGCAGTGAGACATTGACCTCAACCGGGGTGGCATCGGTTCCCGGCTGCTTTTGAATCAACAGTTTATACCGATAGCCATCGGCCTCCCGGCGCACAATCTCGGGTGGAGGCTCGTATTCAAAGTGGATCTCCTTCCGCTCGGTGGGCGCCAGCTCAAAGAAGGTAGCAAAAACCGTCTTGCCTGCTTCCAGCGGTTCGACCACAGGCTCACCGGAGGTTCCCCGCCCACTTAGCAGGTGGGGGGCGGGGACCGGGGTGCGGGTGGCCTGCAAGAGTCGGCTGCCCTGAGGGACATACAGCCGTAGATAGTCCCAGTAGCACCTGTCTATCATCTGCTCGTAGATTGGATCGTAGCGGATCTCTTGCACGCAGTCTTTCTTTTGAGTGCTTCGATGCTGATAGGTAAGATCGAGGATGCTGTGAAGTCGGCCCTCGCTATCCATATCCACAGTATACCGGATGGACTCCTGGATCCTGGCATTTGCTTTGTTCCACCCCACGTTGGCGTCCACCACGAAAAGGTAGTCACCCTCGGCAGGCCGAACAGCACCATCCCAATAGAGATCGCTCAGGATGGCCGCTGTCTGGGAATCCCAGACGTAGACCAGGATATGCTTTTCCTCCAAAGCCCGGCGTGTCTCAGTCACCAACGCCAGGGGATCAAGGGAGCCCACGTCCCCCTCCAGCCTGGTCCGCATAGCCTGCAGCAGGGTGCCCATAAAATCCTTGCGATGTGTCCACCACTCACTGGTCATCCCTTGGCCCTCGGCGGGGGCCCAATAGGCCCTGATCTTGCCGATGACGTTCTGCGCATCCACCGTTTCCCCATACTCCTCCAACTGCAAGGGTCCAAGCGCTTTGAGTAGAAGCTGTAACGCCTTCTGATCCACAGCGATGACGCCGTCCACTCGCACTCCCTGGCCCAGTTCGTACAAATCAGCCACCGCCTCAGCAGTGGTCGGAAAATCGGGTGACCAGTTGGCATCCCGAAAGACCCAGATTTCGGCCAGCATGTACTCAAGAAGGGGGGCAGGCGGGTCCGGATAGGGCTTGGAGAAGTCATCTACGGCATAGCTATCCTTGAAATCTAACGCGACAATCCTGCCGTGGTCAATCGTCAAAAGACTGGCCCCAGTGATGTAACCGCCCGTGGCTCGGCGCTCGTCTTCGTTCTGGGTCAGGATCAGGTAGGATCGAGGGCCGGAGGCGCCTAGCAGTTCCGGCAGGACCTGTGCCCTCTGCACTGCCGAATTAATCAGCGGCCAGTAGCGATCCAGCCGCTCCACCCAGCGGACCACGCGAGGCGACAGACGGGAGGCGTCCACCTCTGCACGGAGATCAGGAACGACCTCCAGTTGGCGCTGCGCCTCTGCCAGTTGCGGCTGGGCAGCCACCAGCAGGGGCAACGCCTCCTGCAAAAGCGTCGAGTCAGCGGAGCGGGTCCCTTTGCGCAGCGCCAGTTCGGCCACTGGCGCCAGCCCATCGAAGGCCATCTCGCCAGCCGACGAAACGCGGTCCCCAATCTCCAGTAGACGCGGTGCAGCCGCGACGTCTCCCCCCAGATAAGGCAGCCAACCTAGACTGGGAAACAGAGGTAGGAAGGGGCCCAACTGAGCCTGGAGGGCTTCGAAATCCTCCCGCATCCCCGACAGTTCATCGCCGACGACCTGCAAATCAAGGGGCATCAGCCCCTCTAGCTTCGATCCCTCCTTCGGGACCATGCCATCGAGGGCCCACAGGTGCTGTCGAGCCGAGGAGAGATGGTGCCACAGCCGGTAGGCTTTGCCGCCGAACAGCCCCACCCCCAGCAGCAACACCAAAACCGCTACCACATCTATTCTCTTAAGCTGTCTGGATCGAGCGGGCATCTTCCCCCTCAGCCTCCACATCCACGCCGCCTGCCTCTGCTCAACACTGCGAGAAGGATGCCCACCGGTATCCCGGCCGCGAAGGCCCCTGCTCGGGAGAAGAGCAGGAGGGGTGAGAGAGCCGCTACGAGAGGGTCTTTGCGCCAGGCTCCAGCAACGAACGGCAGGGTGCTGGCGAAGAAGAAGGTCAATGCTGCGAGGGAAAACCACACCAACTGAACCCGGAGCACTGCTGCTCCCACCCCACCGACCGTCAAATAGAAGAGAAAGACCTGGACCTTAAGAAGTTGCGGGGTGTAGGAATCTCTCACCATCTTGCCAGGGTGCTTGCAGTAGGCACTCATGCGCCAGCAGGCCCGCCAGAACTTGACCCGCAGATAGTCGGGCCAACGAACTGGGTGTCGGTGATACACAATAGCCGCTGGATTGAAAACCATTTTGTGTCCACCGCGGGATATCCGATACGATAAATCGGCATCTTCAGCCGTCGGCCCCGGAATGGCTGGGTCAAAGCCACCCATCGCACGGATGATCGTCTTTTTGAACGCCGCCGCGTGTGTATCAACGAAATCAATATACCTATAGCGACCCAGAAGCCGGTACCGCTCCTCGAATTCCAACTGCACAAAACGGGGGATGATCCTCCGCTGCTGTGTCGCGTAGGCTCCCTTCACCCCCACGATCTCGGGATCGGCCAGCGGCTTCACCATTTGCTCAATCCAGTCTCTGGCTGGCACACAATCCGCATCCGTGAACAGAACGATCACTCCGTTGGTCTCAGCGACACCCCGATTGCGCGCTCTGGTGGGACCCTGGTGAGGTTGTGAAAGAATCCGCACATCGTAGCCCCGCGCGATTTCGGTGGTAGCATCGGTGGAGCCATCATCAACAACGAGGACCTCGTAGGCTCCTTTAGGTACCGTCTGATCCAGCAGGGCCTGCAAGCAGGGGCCAAGGGTGTCGGCTGCATTGTAGGCCGGAACGATCACGGAGATCAACGGGCATCTTCCCCAGGGAGAACCACCACCGGGCCCCCAGACTTCAGTGCATGGAAAGCAACCGGGCTTCTGGACAGAAAGAAAGTGCCCAAAAGCAAAGGCGGCAGAAAGACCACCAGGTAAAGCACCAAGCTGCAGCCCAGGGTGACGCTTCTCTCCACCGAGAAGAGCGAGAGGGCCAGCACGCAGAGATACTGAAAGACGCCCACCTTGCCGGGCGAGGAGGGGACGGCTCCCCCCACCTGCAGGACAACTAGCAGGAAAAGGGCAGCCACAAGGGGCAGGGCCATCCTCATGGCCAGGAAGACGACATAGTTGGTGGCCACGGCCAAGACCCAGATCAAAAGCGACCATCCCCAGATGCCCAGGTTAGCCTGGACGTGCCGCAGGACCTCAAGGCCCTTCAGGGCCGATTCGATTTGCAGATAGAGCTGGCGGCCCGCCAGAGGCGGCAAGAGGCGCAGTAAAGCCGCCACCCCCCGCAATATGCGATCCCTCTGATACGTCATTGCCAACGCCACCACTAACACGGCACCCGTGCCGATGGCTAGGCTGAACCCTAGCTCCCACACCCACGAGGGCAGATAGATCAATAAAAACAAAAGGATCAGGCAAAGCAAGGCCATGAACATATCGAAAAGTTTTTCCACCACAATGGTCCCCAGGGCCAAGCTTGTGCTGACCCCCTCAGTGGCTCCGAGAGTGTACGCCCGGACCAGTTCCCCCAATCTGGCTGGAATGGCCAGGTTGACCATTTGGCCGATCATCAATGCGCCGAAAAGCCCCTCAAACCGCAACTGAGCCTGCTTCGGATAAAAAAGGAGCCGCCACCGGGCCGTCTTGGCCATTCCGGTCAGTACCACAGTCACCACGGCCACGGCCACCAGCCCATAGTTCGTGCGGGCCAGGGCAGCAAGCACATCTGCTAGGGCGACGCCCCGGAGAGCGAGCACCAAGCAGATGACGCTCAGAACAATACCCAGCCACCATTTGGCGCTACGCCTAATGGTTGCAACCGATAGAGCGCCCACGGTACCTACCCCACCTCAGCGAACAACTTGCTGTACCGGGCGAAGATCAGGTAGCCCACTACCAAAACAGCCAAAGAGGTCAAAAGGGTTCGCAGAAGAAAGTCTAAGGCGGGAGACCCCCCATAGTACAGGATCACCCGATAGGAGGATATTATGGAAGCCATCGGATTAATGATGTAGGCCAAGCGCCAGGTATTGAGATCGAGCCCCCAGATTGAGTAGTGACGGGGTAGAATCTCCATAGGGTAAAAGACGGGCGTCAGAAAGAGCCAGGCCAATAACATCAACTGCACGATATGCTCCGTGTCGCGGTAGAAGACATTCGAGGTCGCCAGGATCAGACCTAACCCCAGGGTGAAAGCAAATTGCTCGAGCACAACCACCGGCAGCAGCAGGATCCAGACGGTCAATTTGAACCTAAAGACCAGAAGCATTCCAAAAAGGACACCCAAAGCCAGAAAGAAGTGCACCAGGTTGGACAGTACGGCCGACAGGGGCAATATCTCCCGAGGAAAATAGACCTTTTTCACCAGGTGAATATTGGCCAGAACGCTGCCAGTAGAGCCTATGACCGCCGAAGAGAAAAAGTTCCAGGGCAGGACAGCACAAAGAATGTAGATCGGCAGACGGTCAATGCCGCTGGCTGGCTGCAAGAACGTGAAGACGATGGTGAAGACCACCATCATCAACAGAGGATTCAGCAAGGACCACAAAAACCCTAGGACGGAGTTCTTGTATCGCACCTTGAGGTCTCTCAGCACCAGGTTCCATATAAGCTCTCGATAGCGAAAAACCTCGGCGATTTCGGCCAGCAAGACAGGTCTCATAGATGTCAGCAATCTCTTTCCCAGGAGTAGTCATGCTTCGCCGATGATCAGACACAAGAGATCTACGATCCTGGTGTGTGTCTCAAAGCATCTTGATACAGCCGTGGGTTTTGTCTCAGGAGGGAGCCATGGTGTCCAGCCTCGATGCCCATCAGCGCGCGAAACGTCTCAAGCCCGGTATCCTGCTCAGCAAGCCGCTCCAGAACCTCTTCCGCCCCCTGCGGCCATCACCGTCCCGTGAATAATAATAGTAGTAGTAATAGTAATAGTAGGAGCTAGCCCCGCGCACGGAGAACTTGTTCAACACAACGCCCAGGACATTGGCTCCCACCCGCGTCAGGTCTTCCTTGGCCCGCTGCGCTGAGCCCCGTCGCGTGCTTCCGGCATCTGTGACAAGGAGCGCTCCGTCTGTCTTGCTGGCCAGCACTGCCGCGTCAGTGACAGGCAGAGACGGTGGGCTATCCAGAAGTACCACGTCAGCTTCTTCCTTGAGGTTCCCGATCAAATCGGTCATTTTCTGAGAACTGAGGAGTTCCGAGGGGTTGGGTGGCAGGGGGCCGGTGGTTAACACCTGCAGGTTCTCAACCTCGGTGCTCTGCAGGTATCCATCGGCCAGCGGCCGATCTTGGAGCAAGACGTTGGTCAGGCCCTGTGTATTGGGCAGATTGAATATCTTGTGTATAACAGGCCGTCGCAAGTCTGAGTCAACGATGACAACCCTCGCCCCTGCCTGGGCCATGACCACTGCCAGATTGGCAATAGTGACGCTCTTGCCCTCGATAGGGTTGGGGCTGGTGACCACGATGGTTTTCAGAGGTTTGTCAATGGCAGAGAACCTTATATTCGTGCGCAGGATTCGGTAGGCTTCAGCGATGATGGACCTGGGGTGCTTGATGGTGATGAGTTTGTCGGGGTAAGTGTCGCCGCCGATGCGAGTGATAGCTCCCAGGGTAGTAAGTCCTAACGTCTGGGAGATGTCCTCCGGGGACTTGATGGTGTCATCCAGGTACTCCAAGAAGAAAGCGGCCCCCACGGCCAGGATCAGCCCCACTGTGGCTGCCAGGAGGACGTTGGAGTGTGTCTTGGAGCTGATAGGAGCAGTGGGCACCGCCGCTGGCTCGACGATGGTCAGGTAGTTGGTAGGGCCACTTTCGGTGAAGGCCAACAGCAAACCATAGTTGCCCTGCCAGGTATTGATTTGCGCCTCTAAAGCTTGGATCTGGGCTCGGGTATCCTGAATCTGGCGGGCGCTGAAGGCTGTGGTCAGGCTTTGTTCCAACTCGGCTATCTGCTCCTGGGCGGCCTTCATCTTGGCTTCCAAGTCGGCTATCTGCTGCTCCACGAACGCACGGTGCTGCTCCCTCTCTGCCCTCTCCGGCGCAGTGGGGCTCTGCAAGATAAGTTGATTGGCGACCTCGTCGGCAATGGCCTTGGCCTGCTGCGGGTCGGTGTCCAGGAACCTGATCTCCAGCAACTGGGTCCCCTCGATGAGGCTCGCGCTCACCCGGCCGGCCAGGGCTTGCCAGTTCATGTCCAACTCCAGGGCGTTGATGACTCCCTCCAGAATGGGCTGTCGGCTGACGAGGTGGACGTAGGTCTCGGCCAAGCTCTGTGCAGTCCAGATGTCCTGGCTGGTGGGGTTGGGGCTCTCAATGGTCTGGCCCACCATGACCGTGGTCGTGGTCTGATAGATAGGGGGCGCGGAGCGGCTGGCCATGAAGGTGGGGATGGCAGCGATAGCGGTGCTTAAGACGATCAGCCACAACCATTTCCAGATGACAGCGAGATATTGACGTATTTCCATAGATCATTTCTCCTTGTCTTCTAGCGCACTTTGAGGCGCCAATGGAGAGGGAATATCCCTGGGCCACTTTATCCAGACCGGATCCCAATCGTTGTAGGGGTTGTTGCTGATGTTGCGCTGCCGACTACCATCGGCATCCATAACCCAGATTTGTCTGCGTCCGCTCTCCCTGTTCGACCAGAAGACAATCTGCCTACCGTCTGGGGAGTAACTGGGGTGCTTGTCCCACTCCCAGTCATTTTGCGTCAGCCTGGCGTCGGGCACAACCGCCTCTTCTTTCCTCATATCAATCACGTGTATCTCGTCGTTTCCATCCTCTTGGGAGACGTAGGCGATGTAGACACTGTCCGGTGACCAGGCTGGCAGGTAGGCCTCCCCTTTGGGAGGCGCTCTGAGGCGCCATGTCCAATTGTCGGCCGTGTTACGTACCCAAAGCTCATGCCGGCCCTTCCACTTGTAGGCAAAGACCTGCTGGCTCATGTCTGGCGAGTAAGTGTCCAGATCGAGGGCGAACTCGTAGGCCCAGGGGTCGGTCAGTCGGGCGACGTTGCTTCCATCGGGATCCATGACCCAGACGGTAGGTTCCTTTGCTGATCCTCCCTCTCGGTCGGAGAGAAAGGCGATCTTGCCCCAGAGTTCGGGTGGCATCCTGGCCGGGTCTGGCGTGGGAGTCGGTGTAGGTTCAGGGGTCACAGTTGGGCTATCAATGTAGATCAGGGCCGGTGTGGCTGTGGCTGTGACCATGTTGGGCGGCGTGGGCGTGGGGGTGCCCGTGGTGAATGCCCTGGCCGTGGCTATGGCGGCCATGTGTTGGGCCGTGGCTGCATTCTCCGGTGTAGGCGTGCTGATCACGACGATGGGCGTGACCCAATTGGGTGGCAGGGGCGTGGGGGTGCCGGCGGTTGCGGCACGCGCAGTGGCTGCCACAGCCACTGCGGCCGCCGTCAGCACGTTCTCCGGCGTGGGCACACTGGTGATCAGAACGAAAGTGGGGGTGGGGGTAGCTGTGACCAGGTTGGGCGGCGTGGGTGTGGGCTCGCCGGTGGTCATAGCCACGGCCGTGGCCATAACCGCCATGGCGGTAGCTGTGGCTGCGTTCTCCGGCGTGGGCGTGCTGGTCACGACGATGAAAGGTGTGGCGGTGACCACATTGGCCGGCATGCGGGTGGGCGTGCCGGTCATGGTAGCCTGAGCTGTGGCCGTGGACACCATGGCTGCCGCCGTCAGCACGTTCTCCGGCGTGGGCGTGCTGGTCACCACGATGTACTTGGGTGAGATCGGCTCTGAAGGCGCAGGCCCGACGCTCAAGATCAGCACCGGTTTGGCCTCCAGGCTCTCGGGGCCGTAGCCAGTGTCCCAGGCGAAGAGGTCATTGTGACCCGAAAGAGGCCCATCCAAGCGGAATGATACTGTGCCTGTTTCCAGAATGCGCTCTTCAAGGGCTGCCTGTTGCTCTGCTGTCAGGGTAAAGACGTTTACTTTGTTTCTGCCCAGGTCAGCATTGCCCAGGGCAGGCGGAATGGTCTGCTCCACTTTGAAGTTGTGTATATCCTGGTAGGTGTAAGACGGCCAATCGGCATCAGCATCGGCTTCCAGCATCCGCAGTTCCCAACTGCCGCTGGCTCCCAGACGTTCTTCGCTCAGGCCGGTCAACTGCACGATGGCTGAATAGATAGGAGCTCCCCGGGGGACAACCGAGAGATCGAACTGCATGGCCCCGTGGTAGATATTGCCCCCATACATGCCGACATACATGTAAGAATCGCCAAAATGGTTGCCCCGCTCCTCGTTGCTGGTCACCCAGCCGACGGCACTGGCGGCTGGCGACAGGTTGTAAATGTTACCGCCAGGCGGCGGGGTGGGCGTGGGGGTGGGGTGGAGAAACTGAAACGGTGTCGGCACTGAAGTGATCACGGGCGAGGCCGTCGCCGTGGGCGTGGGAGTTTGAAAGGCCGCTACAGGGGGCTCTGGCGTGGGCGACACCAGGAAGACAGAGGAGCCATAGTAGACCAGGGTCAGGATGGCCATCACGCCTGCCACCGCCCACAGGGCGATCCTCAGAGGCGAAAGGCCCTTCTCAAGGCTCCCTTCCCAGTATTCTTCTTCCGTCGTTTCTGCCGCTTCTTCAGCTCTTTCTTCCTGGAGTGACTCGAGGGCTCGGTCAGCCGACGCGGTGGGTGGAGAGATGGCCTCGAGTACTTCAAAGTCGGGACAAGTCGGGTGGTTGGCATCCAGGCAGAACTCCTCTTGATGCTCCAATTCGATGGGTGCCGCCCTTCCCGACGCGAAGCAGCGATGAGCATCTTCTGGGTAAGAAAAGTGGGAGGATCTATCTTCTTCAAGGCCCAGGTGAGGGCAATATGGGGGTGAAGAACTTGCCATGTAATCTCCGCTTACGGTAATCGGTCAAGAGTGTCATGCTTTCTTTCCCATTTGAGGTATATTTCCTCAGCAGCGTCTTCAGCCGCCCTTTTCAGAATCTCACGAGCTTCACGCATTGAATTGCACTCCTCGCCCGCACCCTCGGGATAGCACTTGATCCCTTATCCCACAGGTCAGCACACAAAGGAAGATCACGTAACAGTTCACCATAGTTTGTGTACTCGTGACGTATGTGAGGCAAAAGCAAGTTATAGGGCATATCTCCAGGGTCAAAATCTTCTGGTAGTTCTTGCGCCTCAATTTGACGGGCTATAGCAAGCTAACGGTTGTGTTAGCAGTAAGCCAAATAAAAACACGGCTTACCCTTGCCTGTTCTCTAGCCAGCGTTGTGCCTCAGCATTGAGAATTAACCAAATAGGCCCATGTTTATAGCCTTTGATTTCACCGGCCAGCAACAGTTGACGGATTCGGGAAGGATTGAGGCCCGCCCGCTCTGCCAACTCTTTGACAGTCCAGTCGGTCCTGCTAGGGTTCTGTTGCTTGTCCATTAACACCTCCGTACCCATAACTTGCCCCAAACATCAGACGGTCTGCTGCCTCCGCTCTACGCCGCCCTTCCAGGGGACAGCCCCTGGGTGCATGGTTTCTCCATAGTAAGGTGTCGCGCAGGCCCAGAAACCAGCGATAGGGATAATATAACGGCACCAGGAGCCGGTGGGGGATACGATAGCGGCGCTGCATGTAACCTGCCGACGGGAAGAGATCGTACCACATAAAGCGCAGCCGCGGTCCCCAGCCTGACACGCTCGCCAGATCGGTCCAGAAGCGTTGAGCCGGACGGTCCACGGTGGTGAGCCAGGCAAAGCTCTGCCCCTCCCCACACGAGGGGCGCAAAGCGCACAACCGCTCCAGCACGGTGGGGGGAATCGGTGCCTGCCACTCGTCGCCCACCTGGGTCAGGATCTGCTGCGCCGAAAGTACCAGATCGTATGCCCTGGCCCGGGCCAGCACCTGGTCCCAGTCAATCTGCTCCTGATAGAAAGCAATCACCTCCGCCACGTCGTGCAGCCAGAGCAGCCTCAGCCTCTTCTCGCTACCGTGGTGCAACAGCAGGTGCCCGCACAGGTGGAGCACCTGCGCCTCGGGGCCCAACACCCAGGCGGAAACATCCCCGATATGGACGGGCAGTGCCGTCTGCCAGAACCAGTCCATAGGGACCGCCTGCTGGTAGTAGAGGGGAGCGAACAGGCTCCAGTGGATCTCGATCGAAGCCCTCACCTCTTCAGGCCTGACCAGCGTCACGGAATTCCTGTAGGTAAAGTCGTAGCCGGTGCGGAATTCGGCCTGGGCAGGCTCGTAGTCCAGCGCCGAAAGCACACGCAGCGCGGTGGGCACAGCCTCCTGCCGCACTAGCAGGTCGAGATCTTCCATTGGACGTACTGAAGCGTTGCGGTAGACCGTTTGGCCGAGGGCAGCCCCCTTGAGCAGGACGACGGACACACCCTCCGCCGTCAGATGGCTTACCACGTCCTCCAGTTTGTGGAGAAGGCGCAAATTGGGACCGGCATGGTCGTAGTAAACGAGGCGCAGGTTCTCTTCAACCGGTGGCGGAAGCAAGTCCTGGCCGCGCGCGATGTGATAGAGCAGTGGGGCCACACCCTCAACGCAGGCAACCTTGCGTAGGGCATCCCAATCGAGGTCACTTCGCGCGCTCAGCGCCCGTGCGTGCTCCAGCGCCGTAGGGTCCCAGCGCCCGCGCAGGCAGAGGAGCAGAAACTGGGCCACGCTCTCGTCTTTCCTACTCTGTCTCTGCTCAGCCATCTTTACCTTCAATGGGGGTGATGATCTGTTGGTTGGCGACCAGCGAACGATAATAGTCGTTGCTTTCCAGGAGCTCCTGGTGCGTGCCCATCGCGATCAGTCGCTTCTCGTTCAATAATAGGATACGATCCGAGTTCTGAATAGTTGACAGCCGGTGAGCCACCACAAACAAGGTCTTGTCCCGGACCAGCGTTGGGAGCGCGTCAAAGATGGACCTCTCCACTACGCTGTCTAGCGAAGAGGTGGGTTCGTCCAACACCAGGATATCCGGGTCCTTGATCAGCGCCCGGGCGATGGCCAGTCGCTGTTTTTGCCCTTCCGACAGGTTGACGCCTCGTTCGCCGACCGGGGAATCGTACCCCTGCGGCAGGTTAACGATAAAATCGTGGATGCCGGCTACCCTGGCAGCCCGAACAACCTGCTTCTCGCTGGCCTCAGGATTCCCATAGCGCAGGTTATCGCTGATCGTCCCGGACAGTAGCAGCGTGCTCTGCGATACGTAGCCGATACGCTGGCGCAAGGACCCCACCTCGTACTCTGAGGCCGGCAGACCGTCGAACCAAATCTCACCCTGGGTTGGCTTGTAGAAACGCAGGACAAGGCTCACCAGCGTCGTCTTGCCCACGCCACTGGGGCCCACGATGGCTACATGCTCTCCAGGACGGATGAGACAAGATACGTCCTGAAGCACTGGTTCACGGCCATCGTAGGAGAAGGAGACGTTCTTGAACTCGATCTCGCCACTAAGCCGCTTGATCCTTTTGCCGGTATCCAGGTTCTCTTCCGGAACGATATCAAAGAGGGCCGATACCCGTTCCAGCGCAGCCAGTGCGTCTTGAAGTTGCAGGTTGGTAGCAGCCAGAAATTGGGCTGGACCGTATACGTACCCCAGGTAGGCCTGGAAGGCCAGCAGTGACCCCAGGCTCCAGTCGCCCACGATTACCTGGTAAGCACCGACGACCAGGACCACGAGCTTGGCCACATCGCCCAGGGCGCCGATGGTCAGGCTGGCGACCGAGCCGACGGCCAGCCGCTCCAACGAGATCTGGAAGGCAGCCCGCAACTCGGACATCATGCGATCCACTTCGCGCTTCTCGGAGACGAAAGCCTTGATCAGCGAGGTGGCCGACAGCGATTCCTGCATGCGGCGTGAGACGTTGGCTTGTTGTTCCATGCCCTGGTGGCTCAAGACACGCATCTTGCGAGAAAAGTAGCGCACACCGACCACCATCCCAGGGAGGATGACCAGGGCCACGATGGCCAGCTTCCACTCCAGGTAGAGCAGCAGCACCACCCCGCCCACAAGGCGGAGGACGTTGCTCATGATGAGGACGAGGGTACTGGAGAAAAACCAGCGCAGCCCCTGCACGTCGGATGACAGGCGCGACATCAGGTAGCCGGTCTCTTTGTCGTCGAAAAAGGACTTGGGGAAGCGCAGTGCCCGGTCGAGGAGATCGTGCTGGATGTCGAGAAGGACTTCTTGCTCGAAACGGGCAAAGTAGAACCGCTCCAGCAGGCTGGCCAGCATTTCAAGGACCTTGACCCCAGCCAGCAGCAGCACGGCCCCGGCCAGCAGGCTCAGTTGCCGGCCCAGGATGACGTCGTCAATCAGGTAGCGGGTGATGAGGGGTTGAGGAAAATCAAGCAGGGAACTGAAAAGGATAAGGAGAGCGCCCAGCACGCCTTTGCGCCAGTGCTGGGCGACGAAAGGATGCAGGTTTTGGAGATTGGCCTTTAGACCGACGTAGCCCTCCCGGCCAGCGATGCGGTCCTCCGGCAGTTCGCGGGAGAGCCCCTGTTTCAAGTAGGTGAACCAGGTATTCATACACTACTCTGCGCCATCTGGTCTGGGAATCACCAGGTCATACGGCTTTCGACATTCGAAGCGGTTCTGATCCGGCCACCAGCGGGCCACTGTGCGCCTGCCACAAACGTACTTGACCAGAGTGCCATGGTTGTTAACCAGCCGCAGCCGGGTGATTCTGGGCCGCCACAGCCGGCGCATCAGGCCGCTGGCTCGCAGGCGCCGATAGAGCCCACGCCCCAGCCGCGCTGCCAGGTTGTACGCACGGCGCCGGGCACGTAGGTACACAACCCACAGTTGACCCGCACGCCCACCGCGAACCAGCCGCCGCCGCCCACCGCGCTCGACGTACGTAACCCGTCCCAGCAGCCTGTCTGTTGTCACGAGCTCCACATCAACCTGGGCGTTGTTGTCACCCTGCGTGAGCAGTCCCGCCGGTCTGATGGCCACAACGCGATGGACGATGGGGATCTTTTCATCATCCGCCGTCGTTGGGCGGAACGCGACGACATCCCCGGGCCGCATCGCATTGAACGGGACTGGCTTGATTACGACTTGATCCCCAGGCCGCAGCGTGCCCAGCATGCTACCGCCGTGATAGGCACGCATAACACTGGGCACGGCTGACCTACGTTCCGAACAGTAAAGCATCTGGCGATCCGAATGGTGGAAGGGTGGAGAGGCCATAGGCGCGATTCACGGCCAGTTTGGGCTCCTCCCCCGATCTAGAGTATCCGGTGCCCCCCCTGCGCTGCATATTCCACCCACGTTGTTCAGCCCTTTCTGACACCCACCGGATAGATTCTGATTGCCCCAAAAACAGCCCTGCTCTCTGTTTTGATTCCCGTTATCACAGCCCCCATAGTAGTTACTATTTCCATTTTTACAAAATCCTAGAATAGCCCCTACAGGTCCCAGATCCTTTGCTTCCGGTTTAATGTACTTAGCCTTGTGCTTCCTCTCCTCACTCATGAACTGCCTCCTTTCAATTGTCAAACTGCCGCGGTAGTCCGATTATCAATCGGGCCGCAACACGATTCATAGCACGTCAAAGCAGGGGGACAGAATCTCCTACCCGCTCCTGCTGGCTTGCCAAGCCAGCAGGAGCGAAGTAGTATCCCTTGCTGGTCATCGCATGGTGCATTATTGGGGAGCCGATCAACAAGGGCAGGCTCTCGACGTGACGAGGCCTGTCCGTGCCGAATAGCGTCTTAGTGCCCCAAAGCGGGGCGATGGACGATCGGGGTCTTTTCATCATCTACAGTCGTTGGGTAGAACGCGACGGCATCACCGGGCCGGATCGCAGTGGACAGGACCGGCTCGATTACGAGTTGATCCCAGGCCACAACATGCCCGGCATGCTACCGTCGTGATAGGCAGGCATAGCATGGGGTGCGGCTGACCTGCGTTCCGAACTTTACTTACCCGGAGCCAAAATCTGAGAGACCAGCAAGGCACCTAGCCCTGTATGTTGTGATTCCCCTGCATACAGAACCCTCCATTGTTGTCATTCCCGTTGGCACAGTGTCCCAACCCAAAGTTTGTATTCCCGTTTGCGCAGGCCTCAATGTCTGTATTCCCGTTTCGGACACACGCTCCTAGAATAGGCGCTGCAGCTCCCAGGTCCTTTGCTTCCGGTTTGACATACTTAACCTTGTCCATGAGATACTCCTCCTTTCTTTCAATTTACTATGGTGGCCCGATCCTCAATTGGGCCGCAACACTATTCGGCACGGACAGACCTCGCCGTGTCGAGAGCCTGCCCCTGCTGATCCACTCCCAAATAATGCACCATCAGGTCAACGACGCGGCCTGATAGATCGAAAACGAGCCGATAGGCCGGGTATCTCCGGGCGATGGCCGCCACGTCTGCAAAGCTCTTGCGCCTCACGTCCGGGGCGAAAGCGTTCTGACGGACTATTTCAAAGAGGCCATTCACCAACTGACGGCAGGCCGATAGCGCATCGAGCCGCTCCAGCCGGACATCGTCTCCTTTGGCCAGGGTAAACACAGCTTGCAGAGGTACGCCCCGCAGCTTGGCTGCCTCTCCCTGGCTCAGTGGCTGCAATGGTTGCGTGGAACCTGCATCGGCCACAGACCAGGAACCGTCGTGGGCAGGAATGAGATAGACGGCATCTTCAGCCAGAGGACTGAAGTACGGCGTCAACAGGCGGAGAATGGTGCTCTTGCCCGCCCCGTTTGTCCCCAGGAAGACCAACGCCCCACCCGGAGCCACCACCGCAGAGGCGTGGAGCCCCCAGATCCCGCACGGGTCGGGGATATCTGCGCCCCTTCTTTTCAAACCCTCGATGAACTCGATACTAGGCATGGCCATCCCTATTCCACGACCGTAACCGCGTCTCTGGGAAGAGACCTCTCGCCTCAGCTTCCGCGCACAACGACG
>Ga0315309_1000256_pt1 | contig 31911 bp, 28 predicted proteins | sample TDP4_MG_FD_203080 | JGI IMG/M metagenome (GOLD analysis project Ga0315309, IMG submission 203080) | Freshwater sediment microbial communities from Lake Towuti, South Sulawesi, Indonesia - TDP4 | ecosystem: Environmental > Aquatic > Freshwater > Lake > Sediment | place: Indonesia: South Sulawesi...
ACACTCGTCGCAGGTCAATCGGGGTTCCTATGAGAACGACATCGCACGGGGTTGCGTTTATCGTTTCTTCTAGTTCGTGTATTTGTTCCCTGCCGTAGCCCACAGCGGGAAGAAGAGCGCCCAAGTGCGGGTAGTTTTCAAAAGTTTTCACAATTGAGCCGACAGCATAGGGGCGGGGGTCAATCATTTCTCCTGCACCCAACCTTTCTGCCGCTATCATTCCAGCGCCGTATGCCATGTTTCCGTGGGTTAAGGTGGGTCCGTCTTCAACAACAAGCACTTTTTTCCCATTTAGCAGTTTAGGGTTGTCAACGGTTATCGGAGAGGCTGCTTCTATTATGGTTGCGTCCGGGTTCACTGTCTTAGCGTTTTTTCTAACAGCAGCAACATTAGTTGGGTCGGCTGTGTCCACCTTATTGATGATGACTACGTCTGCCATTCTAAGGTTTGTTTCACCAGGATGATAGGCTATCTCGTGTCCGGGTCTGTGCGAGTCTGCCACAACAATGTGCATGTCTGTGTGATAGAAGGGTATGTCGTTGTTCCCTCCATCCCAAACTATGATGTCGGCTTCCTTCTCGGCTTCATGCAGGATTTTTTCATAGTCAACACCTGCGTAGACTATGATTCCGTTGTCGATGTGGGGCTCATATTCCTCTCGTTCTTCAATAGTGCAGTCATACTTGTCAAGATCCTCATACGATGCGAAGCGTTGACACACCTGTTTAGTCAAGTCACCGTAGGGCATTGGATGCCTAATCACCACAACCTTGAAGCCCAGTTTCTTCAGTATTCGGGCAACCTTTCTCGATGTCTGACTCTTCCCTGACCCTGTTCTCACAGCGCATACGGAAACAACCGGAACTTTACTCTTAACCATAGTGGTGGATGGCCCCATCAGTCGAAAGTCGGCTCCGTTTGCCAGCGCTATTGAAGCCCTATGCATGACGTATTCATGAGACACGTCGCTGTAGGCGAACACAACTTCTTCAACACCGAATTTTTTAATTATGTCTGGCAACATGTCTTGAGGGTAGATTGGGATTCCCTTTGGGTAATTTGGACCAGCCAATTCAGGTGGGTAGCCGCGTTTTTCGATTCCGGGGATCTGTGTGGCTGTAAAAGCCACAACTTCGTATTGTGGGTTGTTTCTGTAGTAGACGTTGAAGTTGTGGAAGTCTCTTCCCGCTGCGCCCATTATGATGACTTTGGTTTTGTCCATAGGGTTGGGGCCTCGTTTTGGGGTGAAGTTTGAGAGATAAGAATAGTTCATTCATATAAGCCTTAACTGTGGTCTAAGCTTGCCGGTGCCATAGAGGGTTAGTATGAGTGCAGAAAAAATTTTTTGCGGTGAAAGTTAGACTTCTCAGTTTGTGTTCTAGGCTCTGTTCATGGTTCTGTATGTGGTTTTGGGCGCTGCTATCGCTGTTTTAGCGTGGTGTTCTATGTTGTTATGCGTGACGTTTAATGTTGGCATGCGTGGTGTTTAGGTATGTTGAGCGGGTGTGGCTGGGGCTGTGAAAGGCTGTGTGCAAGAAGAAGGAGTGTATCGCTTAAGCCCGTCTTCTACCAAGCGTTGGCTTGGACAGTTGTAGTTGAACATGCAAAAGTAGACTGTTTGTGTGCGTGATGAAGTTGACTTGCGCTACAGGTTTCATCATCATCACGGGTGGGTGTGACTGTTTGTTTATGAGCATTGGTGTGCTGGTAGTGATGAGTCTTCTTATAGTAACATTACCATCCAGTTTGGCTGGGTACTGCTAGTGTGAATGTGACTTGATTTTCTGTTTGCTTAGGGTTAGTAGTGTCCTGTAATCTCATTATACTTCTTACACTTTGAAGTTTCTAATCGTTCATATAGGCATCAGATTCTCTCATAGTCCTCTGTTCTTTGGTCAGACCAGCTCATTTCCACATTTTGGGCATTTCCAACTTGTGTGAAAGGCACACATGAAACAGTAATTGGTTCCACACTTAGGGCAGTGATGATTCAACCACTTAATGCTGGTCTTACAGTTCTTGCATGGTTCTCCCAAGTGCTCTAAACCCATAAAATCACCTCTAAAAAAGAGTCTTGAACTACTGCTTTTAACAGCAGTTCTCAAGCTGAGTCAGATAGAGAAGACAGAGAGAAAACTAAAACTAAAAAGTCGAAGTTTCTAAAGTGGTAGAGGAGTTACTTTTATGTTTGATTTCATCACACGTTTTTGCATACTTTAGTCTTTCTTCTTTAACGCAATCAGGCAATTTGATTTCAAGAAAGCCTTCAATCGCTGAGCATACTACTTCCTGAATTTGGGTTTCTGATTTAAGAGGGTTAGCAGAATGGATGAGTTCTTCTATATAACTCACGCAAAGGTTAGCTATGAACTGGCTTGGTTTGCCTTTGAAATGGCTATCAAAGTCTATGCAAACATTCACAATGGAACCCAACCGAAAAATAATGGCTTTTGTTCGAGGTATGAACCCAAAAAGCATGTCAAGCCTATCGAATAGCTCAGTATACTCTTTATGATTGATAAGATTCAGCACCAAGTTAGGAAAACTGATATTCAAAGTTGTTTTGAGATACTCCATGCAGTCTGAAAAGATTCTCTGAGAAAAGGTTATAATCCCTTCTTTATCTTGTGCTTTGAGTATTATTAACAACTCTCTTTCATATTTGGCGAGTCTTCCGTCTTTAGGGTATTCTCCGATTTCAAACTCTTTATTATCAGTCATTGATACCAGCGTCTAATTCTAATCAATTCTTTCTGTTCTGCTATAACGTTATCTACTGTTGCTTAACTTGGTAGAATTGGGCTCTGCTTGGCTTAGTCTCCCTTATTTCTTTGATTATTTGAAAGATTTCTGGAATTATGCCTATGTGAATGTCTTTAGGTACATTATATCCATGCGTGCCTCCAGTCCCAAAGTAGAAACCACAATTAAGGCAAATCCAATGTGCATAGACATGTGAAGCCACATTTCCAATAACAGCAGATAGTGGTATTAAGACCCCTTCTTTGCAGTTTGGGCATTTTGGAAGACTGTTCCCAATCATCTAACCACCACCTTATCCAATAATTATGCAGTCTATCTGTTCAACGTGCATTAATAATTTAAGGAGAAATCTCGGAGGTATCGGAGGCTTTTCTCAGAATAATCATTCCGAGTCATAGAGAAGGAAAAAAACACTACCATTTTTTTATTGCTTCTAAGATTATTTGATTTAGCAGCTCTCTTTTTGCTCTGTCATATACAGATTCATCCAACAATTCCAGAATCCCCTGCTTTGACGTTTCAATGTGGGTAAATCGCTTAATTGCCTCTCTCAAATACTCTTGAAGAATAGAAATTTCAGTGCTATCTAAGTCCACAAGCTCAGTTCCATGAACAACTTTGCTTCGTTTTTCATAGAGACTGTATACATCAGTAAAGATTTTCGAAAATTCGCTTTCTTGTCCAACACTTAAGAAATATGATGCTCTAAGTGAAAGCCTCAAGCGTAATTCTTGTGGGTCTCTGGAGAATAAAGATTCTAAGGCTATCATAAGGTCAATTAGTTGTTCTTCTAAACGAAAATCTCCCAATGAGCGACAGTAGTAATCAATAGCGTTTTTCAAGAAAGCTTTATTCTTGTCTTGAAAGATTGTCTTGCCCGATGCATATTTTGCCATAGCTTTTTCAAGAAGAGGAATATTTTTTCTCCTCTTTTCATCATCGTAAAGTGGAACAAGGTAAAATGGTGGAAGGTGTTGTGTATAACCGAAAGGGTTTTCAGAAGAAATTTTTGCTGCAACTGAGCCAGGTAAGGGTTCAGCATAATGGCTTGTGACTAAACCATATATTTGAAGGATGCTTCTCAAGACATCAAGAAGCTCGTCTCGGAGTCTATCTTTTTCTTCTTCTTTTTGAATTGTTGCCTTGAAGAATACATAGGCATCGGCACTCGGAGGGACTCCCCTTACCAGTATAGAATCATCAAACACAATCTCTTTTTCTGGTGCAATCAAGCCTTTTACTCTAAAACCAAACTGCCAATCTTCTGGCAATGTGTTCCCTCATTTTGCATATATTCTAATCAGTTCTTTTGGGCTCTGCTAATCTTGCCACACTTCTCACATCTTGAGGCTTTTAACGGTTCATATTTAGGAATCATAACCTTAACCTTTAGGCTCTGAAAAGGTTGTTCTATGAACAGCTTGTTGACTGGAATTCTATTCCAATGTCCACAGCTAAAGCATTTCATTTTGGGTTTGTTTCCATGTCCATTGCTTGATTCAAAAGAACCAGCGTTTCTTCTTCTTTTTCTTCTCTAGTTCTTTCCTTATCTTTTCTCTCGGTATCTTGAATTCTGGAGGAGGAACTTCTGTACGTTTTCCAATCCATGAATGATGACAGATGTTACATTGATAGTTTACCTCTTTAGCATCAAAACCCCAAACACCTACATCATAGGAATGACATTTAGGACAGAACTCATATCCATGCTGAGCATCTCTCAAGAATTGTTCATCTTCTTGAGCCTTCTTACGATACCAAAACAATGGGTCTTTGGGAAGGTCTGGGCATTGATGACTTTCTGGATGTCTATGTTCTGGACAGAATCCTTTATGGCAATAGGGACAGGAAAAAGGAAAGACAACTTCATTTCCACAGAATTCACATTTTCCCATATCTTAACTTCTCCACCATCTCTGTCTCCATCTCTCAAAATATAGAAAGCCAACAGCTAGAACAAAAGCTAAGATTACAACACCATAAATGGAAAGTTCCCACCCTAAGCTATATTGTGCATTGAAAATGAGGTATTCACCAATAAAAACAAGAATGAGACCAACCACAAGTAAGATTAACAAAAACCAATACCAAAGTCTCATTCTTTTCACTCTTATTGAATAATCATTCAACTTGCATTAATAATTTAAGGAGGAATCATCTTGATATTTAGAAGGCTATATTGCATCATTAAAGTGTGATGCTGATGACTCTTAAGCTCATAATAGGAGATGAAATTCGGAATCAAGTTCTAAAGATTCTTACAGGTGCATATATGTGGCAGAGGAGAGAGCTTTCTCCAGAATTAAAAATCCTAGTCCCATATATGTCAGACGTGGAAATTGAACTTAGCGAAGATTGGAATAGGGATGTGGAGAGGGGGACCTATGGGGATATTGGGGCTTATTGGCACACGGACCTTCAAAACATAAAATCCATAAATCTCAGCTATGCTATGCTGTTACTCAAACTACATGTGGGTGCAGAAATCAGCATTGTTACACTCCCACCCGACAAAATAAGCTATCCCGACCGCTGGGAAAGAGTCCAAACACTCCTAGACTTCCTAGATGAAATTGGTTGCAACATTTTTGTAAATCCAATGCTCCATGCAAAACTTCTTTTGGCAAATGATTTAGCTTTGCTAGGTTCTTTTAATTTGTCGATTTCTGCACTTTACAATAGAGAGGAAATAGGCGTAAGCATAGATGACCTTGATAACCTAAATGCGCTCAGTATCCATTGCGACCTCGTAATTGAAGATAGTCAACGCTATGGCTACTCAAGTTTGCTGAATTATGGAAAGATGAAAGAAAAAAGTGAAGTGGAACATTATAATCTCTCAGGAATCCTTTACATTAATGTTTTAACTCAACCTGACTCTCCCGAAAGAAGTAAGCGTATTGAAGAACTAGAGAAACAAGCACAAGACCAACTAAGGAACATTAAAACCAAGAGTTATTATTCACCCAAAAATGGAGTCACTAGAGGATGGCTCCTAGACTACCTAACGAAACATGCTTCCAACATAAAGAGTCAAAGTAACCGTCGTGAGTTTTTCGATGTTGCATATGATGATGTTACGAACTTGAAGTCTTATTCCAGTAACCTCGATTTGTTTTATCTTTTGAGCTTAAGAAAATTGATTTCATCTCCTGAAGGAAAATCTTGCGTAAGAAGTGTTTTAGGATATAGTGGGGATGAATCAACAGATTCCATCATGGAGTTTGTGAACAGCAAACTCGTTAGGAAGACGATTCCTGATATTAGACTTCGGGTTAGGTCACTGCATTAGCATTTGTTCATGGTTAAGAAAGAGGTCTTTGAATGGATAAGAACTGGACAGAAGAGTGTTGAGGTTTGGGAGAGGGTAGAGCAAGACAAGGTGAATAATGCAGTCTTTCAACGTGGACAGAACATTTCTAAGAGGAATCATTCTCAAGAAAGATGGCTGTGTCTATTGTGGTGTGTGGAGATTAATTTTCAGAAGAAGAAGGCATCTTTTCCCTTTAGCCTTCTTCTATCATTGTTGCGGGTGGGTCTGGGGCTGAAGGGCTGTGTGGAGTTGTTGTTGACTCTGGTAGGTCTGCCACAACAACTTCTTGGATGCCTGTGCTGCGGTCTCTGTTTCAGATGTTGTTAACTTCCGCTTGGAACAAGTAAGAACACCGAGCTGGCTTTGCTCAGATGTAGTAGTCCGCCCCGCGTGTACATTGACTACTACTTCCATGTTGTGTTTGTCATGTGCACTACACGGATATTGAGAAAAAAGCGGTTGCAACATGCCTAAGCTATGCAACATCAAACACAGTCAGAAAACAGTTCTATCATTATCTCCTTGTCAATGGCTACGTGGAGAGAGTTGGGCGAGGAGTGTACAGAATCACAGAAAAAGGAGAAAAACTCTTAGAAATCCTGACTTAGCACACTAACTGTGATTCTATCCAAAACCAACGGCATGTCTGAGTGGCTATCTTTCTCCTTTGAGCCAGCCTTTGATTCCGAGTTCTTTGACTGTTATGGTTACTGGTTCCAGTTCGTGGGTCTTGTATTTCCCGCCATCGTCGAGGTATAGTATCCTCGGTTTTAGTGGGAATGTGCCCTGCGCCTTTGACCTGAGGACAAGTTTAACCTCTTCTGTCTTTAATGGATCGAGTCGTCTTCCCTTCATGTTGATGTAGCTGTCTTCCACGCGGTATTTTTCTGGTTTTTCGGTCAAGTCGAAGCCTTCAGGTATGACTTCTGTTAGTTTGATCAGTAGAGCTGGACCTTTTCCAGCGTTGACGAGTTCTATCTCCAAGTCGAGGCTTTCGCCTACTCTCAACTCTTTTTGACGAGTCACTAGGTTTGCTTGTATGTCAGCGTGCTCGAATCTTTCTAGGCCCGCTGCGTTTTCTTCAGTTGGAGTAGGCGTTGTGAAGGCAACTGTTGTCGAAACGATTGCTGGCGCGTGCAACACTTCGCTAAGGGACAGGGCTAACTCTCGCTCTTCTTTCACCTTCTCCAGCAGCCTTAGCACCTGTTCCCTTTTTTCTGGATGTTCAGCCTTCATAAATGAGCCAGCTGATGTTTGCAACACTTTTTCAGCCATAGTGTAGAACCTGGCTTTTTTCTCGGGGTCCGGGTCTTTTTTGGCGTTGTCCATGTGCACGTAGGCGTCCAAAAGTAGCTCCGTTGCCTTGGCGTATTCTGAAGCGCTTTGGAACCCTGCTTTTACATAGTATTTGGCGGCGCTTTCCAAATGCTGTATGGCAACAGTGTGCAAAGCTACGTCTCCGGTATCTGCGAATTTTGTTCCAGCTTCAAGCGCTTTGCAGAAACGACTATGCCCTAATGTTAGGAAGCTTGTTCTTTCGCTGTCACTCTGTTCACTTGCCTGTTCAAAAAGTTGAGACGCTTCCATGTACAGTTCTGGTGAGGTTCTGGCTTCAGCTAGCATCATTTTTTGCCAAGCTTGGGAAAGAGTGATGATGAGTTGGAATTCCTTTTTGTCTTGTTCTGATTCTAGCGCCTGTGTTATCTGCTTGAAGGTTTCAGCTGCTGATCCGTATTTTTTTGAGCTGGAGTGGTGATCGCCTTTCTTATCGAGAACTTTCGCTTCTTCAAGGGCAATTCTTCCGAGGCAGTATTCTCGTCTGGAGTCTGTGGCTTTGACCATGTTGGTCGCCATTTGTTTCTCATCGTCGTTTTCGATTTTGCCGAGTTGGTTTTGGAGGGATTCCTTCGCTTCTGTAAAAAGTGTACCTGCCTGCTCGAAGGCTTGTATTGCATCATCACTTTGTTCCTTTCTGCTCAAGTCTTCTGCCTTTTCGACTTGTGCCCATGCGGAATAATTTGGAGCCAAATAACTCCATTTTTTTAACGATTTGTGCGCTGTGGCAGCTTTTTCGTAGTGTTCTTCTGCCAACCCATATTCCTGTCTATCATGGTGGTGTCTAGCCTTTTCGATTTCACTCCAAGCCTGCATGTAGCACGCATGTTCCTGATAGAAATCTTTGAGTTGAGGAATCCATTCTGAGACGCCCTTATAATTGTCTGAAGCAAGGTCGAAGCTTTCAGCAGCTTTCAAATGCTCACCCAAAACATCATACGTCTGAGCTGCTTTCCAATGACACTCCGCAATACGGCTTTTTGCATCAACCTTTCGATATGATTCAGCTGCGTCTGTAAAGGCTTTTGCAGCCTTTCTCAAATGCTCTTTGCTGCTCGTTAGTTCGTAGAGACTATTCAGCCAAACTCCAATTTGGTCTTGGCTCCATCCTATAATCCCAGGAGCCCCTGGGGATTCCTTTTCAAAGACTCTCGCTTCTTCGATGCAGAGTTTCAAGCCGTTTTCCATGTCAAGTATGGCTTCTTGGAGCATGCTCTTTTTGGTCTCAGGGGCCTTGGCTAAATCGGCGAGTTCATGCTTTGTCCAAGCAAGCATGCCTTTCTGAATACCGCGGTTCCAGCGAAGGAGAGGTTCGAGTTGCTCGGTGATATTGACAGCTTTCTGCCTATGCTCCAACGCCTCTTCCAGAAGCTTCTTCTTCTCCTCGAGGTTTGTTTCTATCTCGGCCAAACGTGTAAGTATCACGCTGAAGAAATGATTCGCATAATCTGTGGCACTGGGGTATCCGGAAGCTACAGCTAGTCTTAGTCTGTCAGGGTAGGCGTCTCTTGCCCTTTCAAGCAAACTGCGCTTTCTTCTCAAATCCGTCTCATAGAAAGCCATCCCTAAATTCAAATCAATGTGTGTCGTCTCTATCCAAAAAGCATCTCCGCGTGGGCTGATGAAGGAGAGGGGAGCATAGTGCTGCCTAGCATCTTCGGCGTACTGCAAAACTGTTTTCCAGAATGTCGAACGTTCTTCTGGATCTTCATGTAACTTCGGCTTAGGCTTCCAGTTGATATGATAAACTAGCCAGTCAAGTGTGCATCCGACGATGAGTCTGTCGTTGGTTTTCCTGCCATACTCTAAAGCTTTTCTAATATTCGTGAAAGCCTCTTCAGTACCATCTCCCCACAGAAGAGTCTGTGCTCCAAAGATGGGATGTAAGAATTCGAACAACGCCGCATCTTCGCAGAGCTCTCTGGCCTTTTGCCAATAATCCTGAATCTTCTGGCGGGCCTTCTCCTTCTCATCCAAGTCTAAAAAGAAATAGTCGAAAACGCCCAGATAAAAAGCGGTTTTGGCATATGCCTTTGCGAGCTCGCGGATGTCTTCTGGTGCAGAGAGAAACTTGATAGCCTGCTCTCCATGCTCCACTGCCTCTCTAATCAACTTCTCTCGCGCTTGGAAATCCCACTCAAGGCAGAATCCAAAAACAACGCTGCTTGAAAGCTGGTTGTACGTTCTCCCATGTTGAGAAGTCTCTCCAGTCTCTTCGAAACTCTTCAGAGCCTCCTTTGTCAGCCTCCAACATTCACTGAGCATTCTCCTCTTCTCAGGAACTTCCGAAGCAAGCCAATAACCAATGTATGCAATCATAGCATCGCAGCGACATACTATCCCTATCTTCTTTGGCTCATTCAGCCTTTGATAGAGTTCCCTAGCCTTCTCATAATTAGCCGCAGCCTGACCCAATCTTTGCCTGAACTCGTCGCTGCTTTCAGCTTGAAACGCAAAACGATAGAAAGCATAGCCCAAACGCTCGTGAATCTTGCCTTTTCTCGCAGAATCGTCTTCAGGCACTAAGCCCATGGCTTTCTCATACGACTCGGCTGCTCCAAACCAGTCATATTCCTTCTCTAACCGTTCTGCCTGATGCAGAATTTCCTCCACAGTTAACGCCTCTTATAACCCATAAACCACCAGAAAGTTATGAACAAGTCTTTGAAAAGGCTTTTCGTGAATCACCCGCCGAACAATTCCAGTACAGATTTTCAGTCCTACACGCGCCTAGCATGTCGAAAAAACAGAGTCTTTAGGACACGTTTCTTTTCACCAAAATAGGTTAAGTCTGGCTTCTTTCTCGTTTCTGTTTTGGGGCCAGAGTCTGTTTGGCAAGCGTAGGCATTGATGATGTATGCGACGTGATTAATGTTAGCTCAGCTGAGGTTCCAGACACAGGTTTTGAAGATGATTAAGCGTGCTGAGGTCACACTTGAAACTGAAGACTGGTTGAGAATTGGACCGCAGCCAAACGAGATGAAACGAATAAAAGCTAAAAAAGACCGATATCTAGAAAATCATCCACGACCTCACAGCGTTCATGTGCTTGCGCAAACCCAGCTGAAACAGTGACTGAAAAAAACGCCTAAATCATTTCTACGTTAGGCATGCCTCTGAAGTGTTGATCGCCAGTGACAAGGGTTAGGTCCCTCCGCTGGGCTGTTGCGTATATTATTGCGTCTATTGTGTGAAGCTTGTGTTTTTGTTTAATATCAGCGGCTAAGAGGGCTATTTCCTTGTCCAACGGTACAATGAAGCTTCTGTCCACGATCAACTCGATTCGGGTCGCCGGGTCTTTTCTATCCATCAAGTATCTGGACTTGACTTCTGTGAGGCACACAGAGGGTGTGTATAAGGGCTCGTTGCCTTCCACGTAATCCCGTACTTTGGCACCTCTCTTTGAACCCATGAAGTATTCTATCCACGCAAAAGAATCAAGAAGCCTCATGAGGTTCTTCCTCATCCCTAAGACCATGCGTAGTAAGCCAAGGATCAACACCGAACATGCTCTTAGTGGGTTTAAAAAGCTGTTTCATGAGCACTTGATTCACTGCCTGGGAGATTTTTCGCCTCCCAAACTTCTTGATCAAGTACTCGTAGACCTCGTCTCTCAACGTTATCGTCGTCTTGACAGGCATCGGCGTTCACCGTAAATGTATAACATAGATGTAATATTTATACCTTCTTCAAACCTCAAAAACATCTATATCTACCTTAGACCGTGGCTCAAACAGAAAGACGCTCTGATGAAAGACATGGAAAGAGATGTTCTCCGCCGAACCATTCTTGAACTCATCAAGAAGGGTCATGTGCACTACACGGATTTTGAGAAGAAAGCGGTTGCAACATGCCTAGGCTTCGCAACATCAAACACAGTCAGAAAACAATTCTACCCGTTTTCATTTGAGCTAGAGACGCATGCTAGCTTGTGTTGTTGTCCATTACTTTTCGTCTTTTAGGTCTAGGGCCTCGGCGATTATGGCCATTTCTTTCCAACCCAATGGTCTGTTGGTTGCCTTTATGACCAGGCGTTCTCTCCATCCGCAGTCGAGGCACTCGTATTTTACAGGTGTTATGGCCATGTGCCCTGACATGTCGCCGCTCATGGAGCCTACTCTCCTGACTCTGGCGCTCTTACATTTGGGGCAAATCTGCACATCAACGTATTTTCCTTCTTTTCTAAGCTCTTCTAGAACCGCTACCATTTCTGGCAGGGTTTCGCTGAGAACCTCTTCTTGTTTGAGCAGAGTTAGCTGTCGCTTTCGTTTCTTCTTTTTCCTTTGGTCTTCTTCCATAAGAGTTAAGTCTCCAGTAGAATTGAGCTGACAGCCCCTATGAAAGGATTGTTGTTCTACATGATGAATAAGTGTCCTCAAGAGGAAATCAGTGCATGGTAACGATGCCGCGGATATTTTTTGTTACGAGCTTGCGTCGTCGATTATGCCAGTTAGTGTAACGAGGCTTAGAAGTTTCCTCGGAGGCAGGAAGCTTGAAGCTAAGGGTTTATAAATAGTTGATTATTAATCATTGTAGTCAATTATCTTAAATGCAAGGAGTGTTGTGGGAAGTTGCCCAAGGTTAAGGCAACAGTCAACATAGAAAACGTGGTTGCTTCAGCTACACTGAAACAGAGGGTTGACCTCAACGCTGTGGTTAAGGGTTACCCAGGCGTCGAATATCGCCCAGAGCAGTTTCCGGGCTTAGTCTTTAGGCTGAAGCGTCCCAAAACCGCCACGTTGATTTTTAATTCGGGCAAAATGGTGTGCACAGGCGCCAAGTCGGAGAAGGAAGCGCGGAGAGCGGTGATGCGAGTTATCAAGGAGTTGAAGAAGAGCGGCATAATCATCATAAGCAAACCTGACCTGAAGATTCAGAACATCGTAGCGTCGGCCAGCCTAGGCGGAATGATCGACCTCGAGAAGTCAGCTTACTCGCTTGGGCGCACCATGTACGAGCCTGAACAGTTTCCTGGATTAATCTACCGCATGGACGACCCCAAAGTTGTAATCCTGCTCTTCGCAAGCGGCAAACTGGTCTGTACAGGCGCCAAACGCGAAGAAGACGTCTATCTGGCTGTGAACAAGCTTCATCAAAGATTAGAAAATGAGAAACTAATATACTACGAGTAACGGCTGAACTCAAAACTCCCCTTATTTCCCGTATGCCGGAGCAGACTGTCAATACTGGATCAAGAGGCAACTGGACAAGTTTTTTGAAAAACTCTTTAAGAAACACAAATCAACTAAATCTAAACAGCAAGGGCCGGTAGCTCAGCATGGTTAGAGCGTTCGGCTGATAACCGAAAGGTCGAGAGTCCAAATCTCTCCCGGCCCACTATTACTTTATAGTTACTGACTAGTGCGGGTGATCCCACTCTCGGGTCTGCCTTTTCCAACACCTCGATATGTGAGCCCAGCTTTATTCGCCGCCTCCCAAGTGAAGGCGTTTCTGCCATCGATTAAAACTGGGGTGGCAAGTTTCTCTCTCATTTTCTTGAGATCCAGTTTTAGATACTCCTTGTGCTTCGTTGACAGAACCACCGCGTCCGCTCCCTCCAAAGCCTTATCGAGGTCGTTGGTGAAAGGCAGGTCGAAGTCGCGCACGATTGGATCGTGAAGCATGGGCTTGGCTCCGCGTTTCTTCAACTCGTTATACAAGACTGCTGAGGGAGTGTTTCTTGTATCATCAGAGTTTTCAAGAAATGCTACACCAAGGATTGCCACTTTAGCGCCGTTCAACTTCTTATCATGTTTTGCCAATGCCTCTTCAACTAGGTCGATAGTGTGCAGTGGCATGGCTTCGTTCAACTCCCTGCTAGCAGCTATGATTTTTGGGAAAAACTTGAATCGACCATAGGTGTCTAGGCTGTACTTTAGGAGCCATGGATCCTTTGGTAGGCAGTGTCCTCCAACGCCCGAGCCTGGGTAGTGCATGTTTCTAATAGGGTTCGAAGCTGGGTTAGTCGGGTCGTTGGGCAGCGTGTTTACAAGTTCACGTACCTCAAAGGCGTCGACTCCAAGGCTCTCGCATATCAGAGCCACCTCGTTCGAAAAAGCAATGTTCACGTCTCTGTATGTATTCTCAACCACTTTGGCGAGCTCCGCAGTCAGGGCATCTGTAGGGTATAGTTTTGCCTTTACAATATGTCCGTACAATTCTAAGGCTCGTTTTGTGCTCTCCTCGTCGATTCCTCCCACTATCTTTGGTAGCTGCGTGAGGTTCTTGATCAAGCGTCCAACCATAACCCTCTCGGGACAAAAGGCGAGGAAAAAGTCTTTTCCAGTCTTCATGCCGGAGAATTTTTCCAATATGGGCTTCACAACGTTGTTCGTTGCTCCAGGCGACACAGTAGACTCGATGACAACAAGCGTTCCAGCACGCATGAGCCTGCCTACATTCTCGCAAACTTCCTTGAGCGATTCGTACTCAGGCACCTTGTCCGCATTCGTGGGCGTCTGAACAGCTATCAAAATCACATCTGCGTCCCTGCACACTGCGACATCATCCACAACCTTGAACGTCCCTTTCTTCACGACTCGCTCGATAAGTTCTGATAGACCCGGCTCATCTCCGCCAATTGGGTTTCTGCCCTCATTTAGCCAGTCAATCTTCCAGCCCGAGCGTTTGGACCTTCGTTGCACGCCGACAACTTTGAAGCCCTGCACGTCTGCGAAGAGGGCTGCCGCAGGTATTCCGACGTATCCCATGCCTATAACTACGACTTTTCTTACCATGACATATGGCAAATAACTATCCGCTATATGTTGTTTTCGCATGTGTTCCGTGAAAATCTTCAATTGTCACTTTGGATAAATTTCAGGTCTCAAATAAGTATCTCACCTAGAATAGAGAAGTTGCAGAAGGGAGATCCGTCCAAGCTTCGATGGGCTTAAACCCTGCCTACCATTCACGAATAGCTTAGAAACAGGAGCACTGTTAAATTGGTTAAGGTGAGGAGTTTAGCCTTGTCGAATTTGAAACGAAGTGTGTGGCTGAAGGCAGCTGGACTATGCGGCTTGATAGCCCCAATAATTACTATTTCGCTCATATCGCTCGCATCTCTTACTCTCCTTGGTTCACCTGGACAGAAAACGCTTTGAGCGACCTTGGAGTTCACGAAGCTGCAATTTTATTTAACTGTTCTCTGATGGTAGGCGCCATTCTTGCTCTCATATTTGCGACTGGGCTTATGCAGGTTATGCGTCAGAACACAACGGGTTTGATAGGAACTTTTCTTCTGATTCTAACGGCGGTCAGTCTCTTTGCAATAGGTTTCTTTCCAGAGACGGCTGGTCGCATACATCTGTACGTTTCAATCTTTTTCTTTGCACTTGACGCATTATCGATGATTTTCATAGGAGCAGCTTTAGTTATGGACTCATCAACAAGAAAAATGGGGGCAATCTCTATGTTTGCTGGCTTGTTCACAGCTGCCGTTTGGATTGTGTTTTGGAACCTCCCAATCAAGGGAGCCGCTATTCCAGAAATACTGGCTGGACTTGCAGCATCAGCGTGGGTTGTAATCTTTAGCATCAGATTGCTCAAACAAGCTCCAAAATCTTGAATCCTGTTTGGATAAGTTTATTAAGGCTTCGACTCTAACATGTGAGCCATACAAGGACTAGTTTTCGTTGAGAAATCTTGTTCTTGTTGAATCAAAAATAGAGGAGTGAATAATCAGATGGCGTATAGGCGAGAGCCCAGAGAGATGCACAAGGCTACCTGTGCGGATTGCGGCCAAGAATGTGAAGTTCCATTCAAACCCGATCCAAGCAGACCAGTTTATTGTCGAGATTGCTGGGCTAAGAGACGAACTCAAAGAAGAAGATATTAGACAACCATTCAATAATTAACAACAATCGCAATTACCACTTATAATCACCTTTTTTTTATACCATGTATTTTTTATTTCCAACAAAGTGGCGAGAATGAATTGGGTTAAACCATAGAATTAAGTATTGCTAGAACTTTCTTGTCGAGTGAAGTGTGCCAACTATGAAGAGATGGCATGTGGGAGTGTCGGTTTCAATATTAGTGGTGGTTCTCATTCTTAGTGCGGCGGTTTGGGCGAGATATGTTGACTCCTTAAACGCGGTGAAGCATGAGACAAACCGCTGGGCTGTGATAGAGGATTTTAATGGAGACAGAATGGCTGTAGAACCCATCAGCGACCATATTTGGTCAGAACTTGTCCGTTTGAACCAAAACGGAACCAGAATGTTTGTGGGTGGCATCGTGGAAAGATACGACAACAAGTGGGGTTTCCGTTTCAAGCCTGACACTGTAACAGTCGCTCAAATTACTGCCGAGGGGCTTCAAGGCACAATAGAGTACATAAGTACACACATTGATGACTGGTTAAACGGCTGGGGCTACGTTTCATCAAAGGTTGTTGAAATACATTCTTAGCCTCGTACTCTCTCACGATTTAGGTTTTCTTTCTAATTAAAAGCCAATTGTTCTCCTTGAAACGAATCAAGGTGTAGTTGCCTTTGAGTTTGGTGCCCTGCAATGTGAACTCTATCATTTTGTCTGTTCGGTTCTTGAGCGTGTATGTACCTTTGTCCCAGATTTCCACTGTCCCAGCACCGTATTCGCCTTCTGGAATCGTGCCTTCAAAATCTATGTAGTCTAGTGCGTGGTCTTCTACCTGAACCGCAAGCCTTCTGATGCCTGGCTGGACCGGTGGTTCTTTGGGTACAGCCCAGCTCTTCAAGACGTTGTCCATCTCTAATCGGAAGTCATAGTGTAAATGGGTTGCTTGATGTTTTTGAATCACAAATCTACCCGACACAATAGACATGGTTACACTCCTCACTATTGGATAAGGAAGGTTTATATGATAAATAAATGCTACTTCTGAGCTTCTCGTTTGAAGCACAATCACCAAGGCTGAGAAAGAATGACAGAAATCGTTGTGGAAGTAAGGTCTCTTGTCAAGCAATACGGAAGCCTAAAAGCTGTGGACAACATCTCTTTTGAGCTTCACGATGGAGAGGTCTTCGCCTTCCTCGGTCCAAACGGAGCTGGAAAGACGACAACCGTGGAAATTCTCGAGTGCATAAGGCCTCTCACCAGCGGAACCGCAAGAGTATTCGGATACAATGTCACGAAGAAGGCAGACATTGAGGAAATTAAAAAGAGAATAGGTGTCCTTCCTCAAGCGTTCAGTGCTTTGGACAAGCTCACTGTCAAGGAAAACATAGATCTCATTGGAGACATGTATGAAAAGCATCTCGACATTGCAGAGGTCATAAAGCTGCTTGATCTGGAAGACAAGACTAATGAGAGATTCGAAAACCTTTCTGGCGGGTTGAAACAGAGAGTGGGCGTTGCAGCGGCTCTAGTTAGTGACCCGCAGCTAGTATTTCTCGACGAACCTACTACTGGGCTTGATCCCAAAGCAAGAAGGGAGGTCTGGGCTGTGATTGAGAACCTGAAGAAGCTCCACAAGACCGTTTTTTTGACGACTCACTACATGGAAGAAGCCCAGGTGCTTGCGGACAGGATTGCCATAATAGACAAAGGAAAAATAGTCGTGATTGGTTCTCCTGAAGAGTTAATCTCACAATACGGAGGACATAAGGTCCTACTGATTAGGAAGAGTAGCAAGAAACTTGCCGACATCCTTGAAAACAAGTATGGCCAGACCACTTTTAACGACCACGGAGATGTTTTGGTGAAAGTGGATGACACGAACGAATTGTGGAAAGTCATGAGCACACTGACTGATATGAAGATCAATAATGATGTGGAAATTCAAACACCAACCATAGAAGACGTATTTCTCAAGATAGTTGGAGGAAGAATAACTGAGGAAGGTGAACTGAAACAATGAGAGCCGTGACTATATTCAAAGCTGTGACAAAAAATTGGATAAGAAGCCGATCAGGTCTCTTCTTTAGCATATTGTTCCCAGTGCTGCTCTTGCTAGTGTTTGGAACGATTTTTTCGGGGGTCGGGGGATCCTCCAGTTCAGACATTTTCATCCAGAACCTTGATAGAGATGCAGCCGATGGAACACCCAGTGATTTATCAGCAGCTTACATTGGGGCTCTGAATGCTACAGGACTCTTCAATATTAAAGATGTATCGCCGACCGCTAATGCTACATCCTACGCCAGAGATGCTCTCGGACCATTGGGAGGAAACATTCGCATCCTCATAATCTCCAAAGACTTTCAAAACCAACTGATTAACGGCACTCTGAAGATTAAGGTCGGAATATCCTACAGCACACTCAACACAACATTCCAATACTACGCATGGAATATGAGCGCCGAAGAGAGGATGCTTATTGAACAAGGGCTAACCCAGATGCAAAAATTCTATGAAGACTTACCTGGTGGCAATGCATCGTTAACTGTCATGCTTGACGCTTCAGATCAATCTGGATCGGTGATAAAAAGCGTCCTAATGAGCGTGGCCAGTGCATTCAACTATCAGATGATAGGAGCTGAGAACGTTGTTCAATTCGACGAAAAGCCTGTGACAGCCACGCGCTTCTCGACGATAGATTTCTACGTTCCAGGAATCACAGCAGCTTTCATAATGACCAACGGCATAATTGCCTTAACTTCTAACACGACCGAATTCAAAAGGAGAGGAGTCATAAAGCGACTGTCTATAACGCCGCTCACTAAAATGGACTGGATACTAGGAAATGTCTTCAGTCAAACTCTGCTAAACCTGATGTTGACAGCAATAATGATCATGTTAGGTTGGTTAATCTTCAGCGTCCGAGTAATTCCAGACGCACTCTCCATAATACTGATTTTCCTTGGATCAATAATGTTCTCAGGCATTGGCATGCTGTTATCTGGTCTAGTAAAAGATGTAGAAGCAGCATCAGCAATAGGAAACGCTATTGCGTTCCCGATGATGTTTCTGTCAGGAGCATATTTCCCAATGGAGTTCATGCCAAGCTACATACAGACGATTGCAAAAGCACTTCCACTAACCTACTTCGCTGACGGCCTCAGATATGCAATGATTTACAGGTACCCTGAAGGAGTGTATACAAACATGGCTATAGTCGGCGTACTTGCGGTCGTCTTCCTAGTCCTGGGCTCACTTGTGACTAGATGGAAAGAGAAGTGAGTGCCTGCTCACAGAATCTAGTGCGCGCTAAGAAAGCCTTAATCCTTTAACTTGCTTCTCTAATTGAAGACTAAGTTGTGACCGCTTAGAGAGTGTAGGACCCTTGAAACTGGTTCGTTTTCTTCAAAACAACAACGAATCGTATGCGGCTCAAATCAGCAGAAACCAACTCGTCGACTTACCAGCACTTTCAAAGATTTTGAACAAGCCGTTTCCACCAAGCCTAAATGAACTAATACTGAGCGGAAACAATGAGGCACAGACCTTAGAGCTGCTGCTGCAGAACTCGACTGAAAAAGAAAGGAGAAAAGTAGCCATAAAATCTAGCAGTGTGAGAATCCTTGCGCCAATTGCCTCACCGCAAAAGATTATTTGTCTCGGTTTAAACTTCCGAGATCACGCTGCCGAGCAGAACGCGCCTCTACCAGACGAACCAATCATTTTTATGAAGCCTCACACTGCGGTTATCGGTCCAGATGAGCCGATTGTTAAGCCAGCTTTTGTGAATGAGTTAGACTATGAAGCGGAACTAGCCGTAATCATTGGCAAGAAAGGCAAAAACATAGCTGTTGAAGACGCAAAAAGCCACATTTTTGGATACACATGTTTCAACGATGTATCTGCCAGAGACATTCAGTTCAAGGACAAACAGTGGACGCGTGGAAAAAGCTTCGACACCTTCGCGCCGATGGGACCCTGCATAACTACGACCGATCAGATAGGTGACCCAAACAACCTTTGGATTCGCACCCGAGTCAACGGAGAACTTAGACAAAACTCTTCCACACGCAATATGATTTTCAACGTGTACCAGATCGTTCATGAGCTTAGCCGCGTTATGACGTTAGAGCCATGCGACGTCATAGCCACTGGAACACCCGCTGGTGTGGCGTTTGCTATGAAACCTAAACCGAAGTTTCTGTCGACCGGTGATATCGTCGAAATAGAAATTGAGAATGTTGGAGCTTTAAGAAACAAGGTTGCGGCAAACATTGCTGCTGCTTGATTTTTTGGTTACTTTTCTCTCTCACATGTCTTGAACTGAACAAATAGGTGTTTCATTGGTAGATAGTTTTGCTGTAGTTTTTGCCTAGGATGGAGAGGTCGGAAACATCAATCTTATTGTCGTTGTTGAAGTCGCAGTTCTGGTTCGGGCTTAGCTCTGAAGACCCGTTGCCGTAGGCTTCGCTAAAGATTAACAGGTCGTCAAAGTCAACGTCACCGTCACCATCCACATCGCCGGTAATATGGTGGTGTTCCGATAAGATTTGCCAGAATTGAAAGCCCGAAGAAGGATACTTGGCAATAAAAGCATCAGTTGAGCCGGCGCCCAAAGATGCCGTTGCACCAGCCAAAATTACGTTGTTTGCGGAGTCCACAGCCGCCGCGTATCCATAGTCTGAGTTGCTTCCACCCCATTTATGGTTCCAGAGTTCAACGCCTAACGGAGAATATTTCACAACGAAAGCGTCTATGCCGTCTAGTGTCGAACGGTATGTTTCACCAGACATAACTATGTTGTCTGCTCCATCAACGACAACGCTCCAGCCCTGGTCATTCTGGCTTCCTCCCCATATAGCGCTCCACTGTGGGTCTCCTAAAGGAGAAAACTGGACGACAAAGGCTTCAGTGGAACCACCGCCCAAAGAAGAGGTTTGACCTGTTATTATTATGCTGTCTGATGAATCAACAGCAACATCATTGCTGAAGCTGTTAGCTCCCCATGTGGCGTTCCAGAGTTGCTCACCTGAAGGGGAATATTTGACGACAAGAGCGTTGAATCCGCCGCCGAAGGAAGATGTCTTACCCGCTATGATTATGTTGTCCGCAGAATCGACAACGCAGCCGTATCCATAGTCGTAGCCGTTGCCCTTCCACGTGGTGTTCCAGAGCTTCTCGCCAGCAGGAGAATACTTGACAACAAAGATGTCGTCAAATCTGCCTACGCCGAAAGAACGCGTAGAACCTGTTATTATTACATTGTCTGTCGAGTCGACTGCGACATCGTATCCGTAATCGTAGCTGGTGCCTCCCCAAGTGCGATTCCAAAGCTGTGTGCCTGAAGGAGAATATTCGGCAACAAAGGCGTCGTATAGATCAGCACTAAAAGAGCGAGTATAACCAGCAATCACGATGTTGTTTGTTGAGTCAACAGCGATGCCATACCCTCGGTCGTCAAGGCTCCCACCCCACGTTTCATTCCAAAGCAGACTACCCGAGGAGGAGTATTTGGCGATGAAGGCGTCGTTGTTGCCAGCGCCGAAAGAATCGGTGAAGCCTGTTAGTATCATGTTGTTAGCAGAGTCCACTGCAACGCTCTGTCCATTATCTAGTGTTGCTCCTCCCCAAGTGGTTTGCAAAAGCGGGTCAGCTGAAACATGTAAGATAAACGCATCAGAAAGCCCAGGCGCTGGACTGAACGAATCAGTGTAGCCCGCTACCAGTGCATGGTTTGTTGCATCGACTGTTGCATCGCAACCATGGTCAGATTGGCTGCCGCCCCAAGTGGTGTTCCAGAGCAATATCCCTGATGCAGAGTAGTTGACAACGAATACGTCAGCGCTGCCAACTCCGAAGGATTCGGTTGTTCCAGCTATCAATATGTTGCCCGAAGAGTCCAAAGCGACACCATAGCCTTGGTCATCGTAGGCTCCTCCCCATTCTCGATCCCACAACAAGGCGCCTGACGAATGGCTCTTGGCGAGGAAGACATCCCAGCTAGAGGTCTCAGAAGCATACTTGTATCCTGTTATTAGTATATTGTCTACAGTGTCCACTGTTACATCTTGTCCAAAGTCGTTTTCCCCTCCGATTGTGAGGTTCCATTCGTATTCGCCAGACGAGGTGTATTTCACGATAATTGCGTTATAGGCGCTGGTGCCAGAGTCATCTGTGCAACCTGTTACTACGATGTTGTCTAAGGAGTCAACGTCCACATTGCAACCTCGGTCATTATAAGATGCTCCCCAAGTATTGCTCCAGAGTTGACTACCAGAAGAAGAATATTTAGCAATGAAAACATCCTGAAGTCCAGCGCCAGACGAGTTCGTGTACCCAGTGATTATAATGCTGTTTGCCGAATCAACTGAAACCCCATACCCGCAGTCATAGTTTGCTCCTCCCCATGTAATGTTCCAAAGCTTCTCGCCTGAGGAAGAGAACTTTAAAATGAATGCATTTGCACCACTGGAGCCGAAAGAATCAGTGGCGCCAGTTACTACGATGTTGTCTGTTGAGTCGACAGCGACGCCATAACCTTTGTCTCTGCCGCCTCCTCCCCATGTGACGTTCCATAACAGCACTTTGGAAGGAGAGTATTTGGCAATGAAAACGTCCTCAAAAACGGCTCCGTAGGATTCTGTGGCGCCCGCGATTATTATGTTGCCTGCGGAATCTACGACGATTGCATAGGCGAAATCGTTTCGGGTTGCCCGTTCATGCACGTTTATGGGATGGGATACCTGAGCAAGAGGCGTTAGTCCTGCTGAAAACGTCAAAATCACGAGCAAAGGAACAAATCCTCGCATCCCCATGCTCCTCCTCCCTCTCTGACATGGACCTCTAACAAATTCAATATTTAGCTCTTGTGAAAGCTACTTCTACTTCATTGATTGCCTTTTATCAAAAATAAAAAAGGGGAAGTTGAGGGTTGGTTGAGTATCAAGCCTACGTTTTGGTTATGGTTATCTGGTAGTCGGCGACTCCGTATTCGAATTCTGTTGGGTCTGACGGGTTGGAAACTATCAGAAGCACGTCTTGTCCCTTGCCTGCGATGAGCATCTCCCCTGTTTCGTCCAAGTGGTCTATGGCCATTGTTTGAATGCTCTTGACCACGTTGCCGCTAATGTAGACTACTGTGACAGTGAAGTATGATGGGTATCCTGCAACCTTCTGGAACGAAGTCAAGGGTATGTTGTTTCCGCTGACCACTATAGAGTCAATGTACCAGCCTTCGTATCGTGTTCCCCAGTCAGTCATGTACCTGAAACCGAGCATCACATTCTGTCCAGCGTATGGTGTGAGGTCAAAGCTCATCGTAATCCAGCCATCTGGGTCAATGAACCCGCTCCAGCTTGTAAGCCCTGGGAGACTTGCCACTATCGGCGCGTACGCACCTGGATCGTGATCAGTGGTTGTGTATTCGTTTGCTAGGGAAGTCCAAGTGAATCCACCGTCTGTTGATATTTGGACGAAGCCGAAGTCCCAGTAGTCTTCCATGTCCCAATATGTATTGATTTCAAGCGTGGGATCATTAGCGTCAACGTACACGTTGCCCGCTAGTAGCGTGTTGAGCAAATCAACACCGTCTGAGTACCACATGCCGCTAACCACTTCCCAGCCGTATGGAATTTCGCTGGCTTCGCCACCGTCAAAGCTGAGAATCGCGTTGTCATCCCAGTCGTTGAAGAATATGTAGTCCGATGAGTATGGTGCTAGGTCAACTACACCAGTGTCGTACCCGAGAACGGTTTTCGTTGTGCCAAAGTCGCTTCCGTAAAAAGATATTGTGTTTTCGTGCTTTGGATAATTGAGTTTCATCTTGTGAATAGTCAGTGGGATGACATCTGGATTTGTCTCGGGGTTCAAATCAATGCTCTCATAACCATAAGGTGATCTCTGATGACTGTGCAAATAGTTCGCCAGGTTCCACTCAAAGTAGATGTCGTCAAAGGTCTTGTCGTATCCAAAGTATGCTAGAGCAGCGTTGATTCCATAGTCAGCTGGGATTCCAGCTTCCATGTAATGGTGGAGAAATGATTCTCCTGGGGGAGAATAGTTGTCGTTTAGGTAAATTGCCCATAACGTCGAAGCTCCATAGTCAGCTAAGACGTTGATGTCTCCCTGGTCTCCCCACTTCGTTAGTGAATTGTCGGGCGCGTACAGGAAGTGTCTTACGTGGTTCCAAGATACGCCGTAGCCGCAGAGCACTTGAGCATACATGGAGCAGCCCTCGTTCATGTATAATGAGTCGCCTGGAACTCTATCAGCATGTAGCAGGTGTTGGTATTCGTGTGCAACCGTGCCTTCATGCGTGTATGGGCGATCTACATAAACTCCTGGAATCCATTCGGTTCCTTCTGGTCCTAATCTATGTTCCCAATCGTATGCGTCGATGGAAATTACGTTTCTATCTGTCCAAGCCTCAATGGAGGGGGAATAGAATCCTATTACGTAGTAGGGATACGGTGGAGGCCCGAATTGGTGCCAGTTCTGGTCTCTGATGTTCGATACGAGTATGACGTTTCTACCCGTTTCCTCGTAGTACCGAGTTGGATGTAAAAGAGCGTTGGAGCCGTCGTGGAAATCAGGATCACCAAAGTACGAGGTGTCTGTAAGGTAAATGTTATTCTCAAATTCTTGAAGCATGTATGCTACTTGCGAGTCAAGAATCGTTGGATAAGGTCTAGGGTCTCCTGTCTTCCAACCCAGCGCAGCTCCAATTGCAACCCAGACTTCACAAGTGGTTCCTATTGCTCTCAGTTGGTAGTTCGCAAGGTAATAACGGCCCAGCCAAGCATCACGCAGAATCCATGGTACGATGTCGCCAACGTTGTAGTACGAATGGTGATCAACTTCATATGGCTCTGTTAGCAACTCCGAACTTGGTAAGGTGAGATCCACTTTTTCTTCTGGTGAAATGTGCACGGGTTCACATTCTGGAAATGTTGCTACCGTCACTGGCACTGCCACTAAGACTAAACTCGCTAGAAACATTGCAACAATCAATGTCGATAATAATCTCTTATTCAAATGAGTCTCTCCTCTCTTCAATCTTTTTCAGCGTATCCTAATGGTCTCTAATCACATTTTAGTCTTGTGGAACATTGTTCTAGTGATTGTTTTATGATTCTTTGAGGCTCTTTTATGATTCTTTGCGACTCTCAGCCTCAATTTCCTAGAATGAGCCTTAGGAAGCCAACGACATCAATTCATTTCAAGCACTCTGACTTCAGGAATCGTTTCTATGGGCTGGTCAAATTCTTCCATTTTCACGTGTCAAGCGTGGCGAACATATTAGAAGACGATATACCTAGGTGTTAGCAAGTCTTTTAGGGCGACGCCAAGCCTTCTAGATGCGGGCCTCCACAGGGCTTAACTTCCGCACGAAGATATTCCGCCAAGTCTGCGTAAAATCCTGCTAACACTCATACGTGGTTCGAAAATCACGTGGGGGCCCCTTAATGTTGCTCAGAAACAAGCTTTAAGAGTTCTCAAACTTAATTCTATAGTAAATAGACACATAGGATGAACAACGCCTATGGGTGCGAGCGCCGACACCGTTGGAACACTTCAAATCTTCAAGACTGTGGCAGACAATCCTCTAACTAGAAATGTTTTGAAGGCGCTTTCCAAACACTGTCCTAAAGACAAGAGTAACCGGTTAGAGGTGGCTCTTGAACTCTACGTCGGCGCAAGGAAAGAAGCTTGTATCTCCTGCAGAGTCTCACGCAACTTATTGTCCCCAATTCTAGGACTCGCATGTCGAGGCTTCGGATTAACACAGGAACAACTGAAAAACAAGTTCCAAGATCCTTATTGGCGTAGAGGCCTGATCAATGTCATAAAGGGCATTGCTTGGTTTGGTGTCCGACGTCCGTATGTTCCAGGCGCTCCCTTCCAAGTGGTCTGGAACATAACCCGTGCCTGCAACCTCAAGTGTCTGCACTGCTATGAGAACGCAGGGGTCAAAAGTCCAGATGAATTGACAACTGAAGAAGCTCTCCGCGGCATTGACATTCTTGCAGACGCATGCGTGCTTATCCTCGCTTTTTCCGGTGGTGAACCCACAATTAGACCTGACATTCTCCAGCTTGTCAAACATTCTTCTGACCGTGGAATATTCACGGCAGTTGCCACGAACGCCGTTTTGTTTTCTTCGCGCAAAAAGGTTGAAGAGTTTAAGAGGGCTGGGCTCAAATTTGCTCAAATAAGCCTTGATGGATTGAATCCGCAAACTCATGACAATTTTAGAGGCGTGCCGGGAACTTTTGAGAAGACGGTGCGGGGCATAAAAAACTGTGTAGCTGAAGGCTTGTTTGTGGAGATAGCCGCTACCGCGACACGGTACAACATCAAGGAAATTCCAGCCATGATTGATTTTGCAGCAGAATTGGGCGCCAACTGGTTCATGCTCTACAACTTTGTGCCAACGGGACGCGGCGCCGACATCATTGAGTCGGATTTGACCCCTGATGAACGCGAGGATGTCTTGAAAACGTGCTGGAACAAAATGAAAGTGGCGGGTGTAGATGTGCTCTCTACTGCACCGCAGTTTGCTCGTATCGCACAGGAAATTGAGTTGCACCCTAAATTGACTGGAGATGCTGGTGTTATTGCTTCAGGCATACCCACTGAAGGAGAGTACATGGTTCCAACCCACTTCTATAATCCAAAGTTGCCAGGTCAATTGAAGCAACTGGCTGATTTCATAGGCGGCTGCGGTGCAGGTCGGTTTTATTTGTCACTTGAACCTAACGGAGATATGTTTCCCTGTGTTTTCTTCCCCCATGAAGACGCGGTAAAAGTTGGCAACCTCTTTAAAGATGACTTTGAGAAGATTTGGCGTCATTCCGAACTGTTTTGGAAGATAAGAGACAAGGAAAAATTGGCACAGTATTGCGGTGGCTGCCAATATCGATACACCTGCGGTGGCTGTAGAGCTAGAGCTTATAACTATTTCAAAGACATTTTGGCGCCGGATCCGGGCTGCGTGCTGAACAAAGTTTTCTGGAAGCAGCTTCGGCAAACCTGAAAAACTGAGCACTCAGTTTCGAGGCAAGTAAGGTAGGAAAAGAAGGTCAAGAAACAAGATAGTTGTTTAATAGTTCCATCCATTCGATTTCTCTTAGAGGAATCTTACTTATTTTTCCATCAATTGGTGCTGTGAAATGGAGCACGCTTCGATTGGATTCCAGTCCATATAGGTTTCGTCCAGCGTTGGTTATGAGCACGTTGACTATGACTGACCCGTCCTATAGGTGAAGGTTCACTTTGCGGCCTATATGGGAGCGAGCCACGTTTAGGTCGATTCTATGCACCCTTTTTCACCATTCAATATCTTTTTCCGCGATTTCGTTCCAGCAGTTGCGGCAAATGGGTAAAACTCTGTCCTTGTAATAGATGTAAACCTCAATGGTGGTGTTGTCACACTTGCCGTTCCAAGGATTCTTGCATGACTCAGTCATGAATGCCTAACCCTCGCTTGAAGCTGCCTGTTATCTTTTGATTTAAAACATTCGACGAATCAACAAGTTATGCTGTTGAGAGACGCGGGTGAAAGTGAAAATGGGCTACTCAATCTGAATGATTTCTGGCTCGATGTAGTCCCTGAAGATCTTCAGCAAGCCTACGGTTGGTTTGGTTAAAAATGGAAGCATCGAATCAGTTGGGCTGCCAGGGTTGATGAGCAACAAATTCTTTTTCCCACTTGATGGAAGGTGAGTGAAGATGCCCACAACCTTCAAGATAGTTGGCATCCTAAAATTTTTATTCAATTCGTTGTTTTCGCCACGTGTTGTATGGACATTGTCGCCAGCAGTAGAAGCTTCCCTTCATCGTGCAGCCTCTGCATTCTGCGTTGTTGAAGAGTCTGGGTCTTCGAAGTCGCCTAGCCAAAACTTTCACGCTACTAAAGAAAGACGACTAAACCGATTAATAAATGGTTATCACTCTGGAAAACTCAAAAATAGGCATACGGGTCTTCTTTTTAGAGAGGCTTCAACGTGATCGAATCTTATGATTTTGGCAAAATCACAATAGACGGCAAGCGTTACATAAACGATGTCATAATCTTCCCAGATCATGTCGATGACTGTTGGTGGAGGAAGGAAGGTCATAGGCTGTGTATCAATGATTTAAAAGACGTTTTACAAGCCAAACCAGAAGTGCTCATCGTGGGCACAGGCTTCTTCAGCTTAATGAAAGTGCCAAGCGAGGTCAAAGAATATCTGATGTCCAAGAAAATCGAGCTTATTATTGAAAGCACAAAAGAAGCTTGTAAGACTTACAATCGCTTAGCATCGACCAAAAGGGTTGTGGCCGCCTTTCATTTAGCGTGTTAGCTGAGCTTGAAGAGATGGCATTTTGAGTCTAGAATAGTCTGTAACGTAGCCTAAAACAGCACCAAATCGTCTCAAAGGACTTTTCTTTAACACACGCTTGAACATTTAAGTGGGCATCCTGGAAATCATAGCTATCCAATGCTTCGAAAGTATGTTGAAAACATGTTGAAGAATCTGCTACAATGGCTGAGATTTGCCACAGAATCGTTCCTGAGTGGAGAGTCTGCCCATCGTAGAAAAAGATAACCTCGCGTGGATTGACGCATTCTTGTTTTATTTAGAATAGTTTATCTGAATGCTCGTGTTATTTAACAGAAAATTTGGGCTTACCAAGGTTTTCACATGTTCGTAAAAATGTTTACTGTGGGAATGCTTGGAACCAACTGCTTCTTGGTAGCGGACGCAGAAAGCGGCGAGGCTTTAATTATTGACCCAGGGTTCGACAGGGAATCTGAAGCAAAAGCCATCTTGAAGGAAATTGAACGCAACAGTCTTAGAATTAAATATATAGTCAACACACATGGACACACAGACCATATCGGCGGAAACCGAACCCTAAAAGAACTGACGAAAGCACCCATCCTGATTCATGAATACGACGCTCCCATGTTATCTAATCCTTCTGCAGATCGAAAACTCCATGACGGTGACATAATTGAAATCGGCAGTATCAAACTTAGGGTTATACACACGCCAGGACACAGCAAGGGAAGCATAATCCTGCTCGGCACCGACGCCGTGTTTTCAGGAGACACCCTGTTCGCCGGGTCAATTGGCAGATACGACCTTCTAGGCGGCTCCCTTGAGGAGATAAAGGAATCCCTCCGAAACAAACTTTTGATTCTGCCTGACTACTTGAAGGTTTATCCCGGTCACGGTCCAGTCTCAACTATCGGCGAGGAAAGGAGAAGCAACCCTTTTCTGCAGAGTTTCGACTGGGAGTATTAACTGAATAAAAAGTGGCACAGGCATGGAAATTCAGCTAGATTTGATGAAGACACCGTTCAGTCTAGACCACACCTTATCTTGTGGGCAAACTTTTAGGTGGGAAAAACGCGCTGAGTGGTGGATTGGAGTTGCAGACCAAACAGCTTTCAAAATAAGGCAGAAAGACAATGCCTTAGAGTTTAGGTCCACTTCGAAAAATGTAACTTCAGATTTCTTATGGCGTTATTTTCGTTTAGACGACGACTTGTTAAGAGTATATTCGAAGATTATGAAAGACGATAACGTTCGAGCTTCTGTCAGACAGTTTCGTGGGTTGCGACTCGTGCGACAAGGACCTTGGGAGTGCTTAATTTCCTATCTCTGCGCCCAAAATAAGAATATTCCAGCAATCAAACAGATGATTTTCAATCTTTGCAAGCGATTTGGGAGAGCCATAAAGTTTGAGGGTAAGGAGTTTTACACGTTTCCGAAACACGAAGTTTTGGCAAAAGCTAGCCTTGATGAATTAAGACTCTGCAAGCTGGGCTACCGTGCTGAGCACGTTTTGAAAACCGCCAAACTAGTCAATAAGTGCGATTTTGATTTGGAAGATTTGAAAACTATGCCTTATGAGAGTGCTAAAGAAGAATTGTTGACACTGCCAGGTGTTGGACCCAAAGTTGCTGACTGCGTTTTGCTTTTCTCTCTTGACAAACTTGAGGCCTTTCCAATAGATGTTTGGATGAAACACATAATCCTCGAACATTACTCAAAACATTTTGAGCCTGAATTCGTAACAAAAATGAAAGCTAAGAAGGGTCTTTCATCACGGGAATACCCGACCATTTACGCTTTTGGCAGAAAACACTTTGGGGAATATTCAGGCTACGCTCAAGAATACCTCTACCACTACTACAGATGTCAAGCAACATCTGGAAAGGCTTAAGCTTAAGTTCACATCAATCCATGATTAATTGGGGATAGTAGGAAATGCTATTCATTTCTCTGCTGCAACCGAAGGGAAAGGGTGCCGAAGCAATCAAATACCTCAAAGAACTGAAGGCGAAAAAGGGCATATCAATCAAGGGCGTCTACTTCACTTATGGCAGATACGATGGGGTCATTATGTTTGAAGCCCCAAATGAAATTGCAGCCATGAAATTCATTATGGAAACAGGATTCGCCACACAGTATACTGTCGAAACACTAGTCGCTGTCTCAGCCAAAGAACTCTAAATAAGAACTCCTTCCAGCTTTTTTCTTGTCACATAGTTGCACCCCGAAAGCTTTATACATTATTTTTCCCCTTTTGATGAACTTCTAAAACGTTCTGAAAGAGACGTTTACAGTTGCAGGAAGCCAAAACCACAGGACAGAGCCAGCGAGATTTGTTTTGGAGCTGCAAACATGTATAGCCAAGGGGTGCTGCAGTAATGAGCGATATGGGCAGCGTTGGAATCAAACTTGACGACACTTACTGTGGACGCTGCACAATATGTCGTTCCCTATGCCCTTACCAAGCCATTTCGGTTGACTCTGAAACTGGCGAGGTCAAAATCGATGTTGAAAAATGCCAGTTTTGTGGTATATGTTACAGTGCTTGTCCTGTGTCGGCTATAGAGATTTTCTACTATGATGACGAAACCTTGGCGAAACATGTTAAAAAACTGGTGAAAGAAAAAGGTTCACACATATTGGTTCTCATGTGCCGAGGCAATAGTCCCTCAACATGCGAAGTTGAAGAGATCCTCCAAAACCAAAACATAAGCGCAACAGATTACATTCCTGTCCGCGTTCCCTGTGTGGGTCGGATAAACACAGAGTTCGTGATGAAAACCTTGGCTTCTGGCGTTGACAGAATAATAGCAGTCCAATGCGAAGAAGACTTCTGCCGATACAAACGAGGCAGCAGAATTAACACTCGAAGGCAGCTGCTTACCAAAAAAGTACTGAGACAGATGGGCTTCCGTGATGATGCGTTAACACTTGTGAAGTACGCTCGGAAAGCTGTCTACTTCACCGACAAATGCGTAGGCTGCGACAAGTGTGCCTTCATTTGTCCCTACGAAGCCATAGAGGCAGAAGCCCTTGCGACCCCCAAGATAAATCTAGACAAATGCATTGGTTGTGGCGCCTGTGCACTCGTATGTCCACACTTGGCTATTCAACTAAAAGGCTTCGAGTACGAAAACGTTTCAAACGTTGTTCAACGCTATGCCCAAGCCGCGAGAAAGCTGAAGGCCAGTGGAATAAAGCCAACAATTCTCGTTTTCTGTTGCCAGTGGTCAGAATTCTCCGCTTTAGACGAGCATGAAGCCAAGCTATTCGACAACAAAGCCGTCGTTATGGAGATACCGTGTTTTAAAGGGCTTGACCCAGTGCTTGTGGTGCAAGCCTTGAGTTCAGGCTTTGACGGCGTCTTGGCTGCTATCTGTTCGCCCGAAGACTGCAAACTCGAATTGGGCAGAGACATTGCCGAAAGAAATGCAACTGTGCTACAACGAGCACTTGACAAGTTTAACCTGCATGACAGATTTGCGGTCTACACTGCCTCTCCAAGAAGCGTTGGAGATTTTAACGAAAAGCTTGCCGCTTTCATTCAGAAAATAGGAACATTACCACCGTTTGATTCCGCTATACCTGCACCGGTAGTTAAGGAAGGAGGCACAAGAAATTGAACAGCGTAGGCTACAAAATCGTTACGAAGCGGGAGCTTGCGCCAAAAATCAAACTCTTCGAGGTGTATGCTCCAGAGATTGCTGAGAAAGCCAAGCCCGGTCAATTTTTGATTTTGATTGTAGAGGAAAGTGGAGAAAGAATACCGTTAACCATAGCTGGCTACAATGCGGCTAAGGGATCAGTATTGTTCGTCTTTAATGAGGTTGGCAAGACAACCAAACAGTTGGGCTACCTAGAAAAGGGCGACATGATTCCCAATATTGCAGGACCACTGGGCAACCCATCGGAGATAAGCAAGTTTGGGCGAGTGTTGTGCGTCGGAGGTGGCGTTATGATTGCACCACTGTATCTACAGGTTCAAGCCCTTCGGACAGCAGGGAACAAGGTTGTCACGGTCATCGGCGCTAGAATCAAGGACCTGATTATTTTTGAAGGGGAAATGAAGGAAGCAAGCCACGAGCTCTACATTGCAACTGACGATGGCTCGAAAGGTTACAAGGGTTTGGACTTTTTGAAAGGCTTGCTTGAGGCAAAAAGGTTTGATCGCGCAGTGGTTATGGGGCCTGTGGTAATGATGAAAACTGTGTCCGAGCTCACACGACCGTATAGCATTCCAACTGTTGTGACGTTAACGCCTATCATGATTGACGGCATGGGCATGTGCGGCGTCTGCAGAGTCGCTGTTGGGGGTGAGACAAAGTTTGCGTGTGTGGATGGACCGGAATTCGA
>Ga0315309_1000257_pt1 | contig 31889 bp, 45 predicted proteins | sample TDP4_MG_FD_203080 | JGI IMG/M metagenome (GOLD analysis project Ga0315309, IMG submission 203080) | Freshwater sediment microbial communities from Lake Towuti, South Sulawesi, Indonesia - TDP4 | ecosystem: Environmental > Aquatic > Freshwater > Lake > Sediment | place: Indonesia: South Sulawesi...
GAGACGTTTGCCCTCGAATCTATCAGCCAAGATTGTGTAGGTTCCATCTTTCTCGATTCTTGAAAGCAGCCTGTTCCCATGTTCGCAGATAAGCAAACGGCCTTCCCTATCCTGTGTTAGACCGTTTGAGTTACCGCTCGGTTCACGGAACAGTGTTATTCCTTCGTTTGTCGACCACTTCAAGATCCGGTTCGCTGGTATGTCGCTGAAAAGCAGAAAGCCTTGTTCGGCCACCCAAACTGGACCCTCAGTGAATTCGAAGCCAGTCGCGATTTTCTCAACTTTACTTTCTCCCGATATTACGGACTCGAATTTGTCGTGGTGGATCTCGAATTCTCCACGGCGCTTAACAGGTTGTGTAGGCGTCTCCCATGCGCCTCCTATCCAGCATCTAAGTAGAGATCAAGCACTATTTAATACGAATCCATCGCATAAGGACTAGGATGAGGATTGATCGCTTATGAGTGACGTGTTAAATGTAGGAGTCATTGGTTGTGGGTGGGCTGGGAATCAACACGCCAGAGCTTATTCCACGCTTGGAGATGTGCGTCTGCTTGCTGTAGCCGATGTGGATGAAGGTAAAGCGAGAGAGCTGGCGAGAAGATGGAGTTTTTCAGAGTGGCACAGAGGTTATGAGAGGATACTTAGAGATCCTCGTGTGGATGCAGTAAGCATCTGTCTACCAATCTATCTTCATTCCGAAGTCGCTGTTGAGGCGGCTGAGGCAGGTAAGCACGTATTGTGCGAGAAGCCAATGGCGGGCAGTCTTGACGAAGCAGATGCCATGATAAAAGCAGCAAGGAAAGATGGCGTCACGTTGATGATAGCCGAGAACGTAAGGTTCCACTCAGTAAACCTCAAACTCAAGGAATTGATCGAGAAGAATTATATTGGCGAGATGTTCCTTGCGCGGATATTTAGGGACCATGAGATGCACGATTCTCTCAGAGAACGTCAATGGTTACTCGATAAGAAGAAGGCTGCTGGAGGAATATGGATGTCCGGCGGCATCTACGACGTTGACGCCTTGAGAATGCTTGCCGGAGAAGTTGAAACGATATGTCTATTTCAAGCAAGAAGCGTATTTCCAGAGATGGAGGGTGACGACACCGTTGCCGCACTACTGAAATTCGGAAGTGGCGCAGTTGGAGTCGTCACTGAAAGCTTCTCGACGAAGACGTTTAGACCTCTCTCTCCATACGGATGTCCCTCGATCCTTAACGGAAGCCTAGGAACAGTCACCGTATTATCAAACGAGATAGAGATCTACGGCGGCAGATCGGAGAGACCTGATGCATGCGTTCGGGTGAAGGTCGAGGAGATGGATACGTTCATAGAAGAGGTGAACCACTTCTTGAACTGCGTCAAGACAGGTGACAACCCGATTACCTCGGGTGACGAGGAACGGAGAAGCTTGGCGGTTGTATGTGCAGGATATGAATCTTTAGGCAAAGAAGGGGCACCCGTGAGAATGAAATATTGAAGCCCGTAGAGAGCCGTGACAAACTTCCAGACGGGAGATAGGATGCAGTTTAAGAGTGAGCAGAGAAATATCTCTCGAATCCTGATAGGGGTGGATAACTTGGAGGCAGAAGGATGAAACAGAAATTGTCTGTGAATGTTAGGTTTGCCGAACCGGACGATCTGGATTTCTGTGTCAAATCGGACTACAGATATCTTAGCGAAGATGTTATCAGAAGAAAGATAGATGAGAAAGCAGTAATCCTTGCTGAGATTGATGGGAGACCCGTAGGATACCTGCGCGTAGAGTACTTGTGGCTTAAGGTACCGTATCTGGGTGTAATTGGCGTCGAAGAAGAGTATCGGAGAAGAGGCGTGGGAACCGCTATGATCAAGTTCTTAGAACAGCATCTGCTTAGACGAGGATTCAAGGCTTTGTACAGTTCTTCGCAGGCAAACGAACCTGAGCCTCAAATGTGGCATAGGAAGATTGGCTTCGAGGAATGCGGATACATCGCGGGCATAAATGACGGAGGAATCGGCGAGATATTCTTTCGGAAGACCTTGGAAAGTGAATGAACTCGGGCATCCTAGCCTCGGAAAGCAAGCGACTGGAGGTCATCTGTATCTTTTCCCTGAGGAGTTGAAGAACTCTTCAACCTCTCTTCTCGTTGGTAGGGGAATAACAGCTCCCCTTCCTCGGGATTTTAGAGCAGCTACAGCGTTGGCAAACTCGGCAGCCTTCTCCATGCTTAATCCCTCAAGTATTGCTGTCAGGAAAGCCGCGTCGAAGGCGTCACCGGCCCCTGTTGTATCAACCACTCTCACATCGAATCCAGGCACCTTGAATTTCTCATCTTCGGTCATGACTAGGCAGCCTTCTGCTCCTAGTTTTATGGCAACTATTCTTGGTCCCTTTTTCAATATGCATTTGGCCGCCTCTTCTGGCGATGAGTATCCAGTGATTATCTTCGCATCTTCTGTGCTGGGCATGGCTATATCTGTCATCTCTAGGGTATAGGATATCACGGAGCGCGCCGTGTTGATTGGCCAAAGCTTCAACCTTATGTTCGGATCAAAAGAGAACATCTTGCCCGCGCCTTTAGCTATCTCTGCAGCCTTGAAGACAGCCTCCTTGCACGACTCACTTATCGCTTGGGATATCCCGCTTGAATGGAAGATCTTAGACTGCTTGATATAGTCGGGGTCAAGATCTTCTGGTGAGAGGTGGCTAGCCGCGGAATCCTTTCGATAGTATGTGAAATCGTGTTTGCCGCCATTAACCAGTGAAACAAAGTAAACTCCGGTGAAGGAACCTTCCTCAACGATGACGCGCGACGCATCAACATTCTCTCTACGCCACATCTCCAGAAAGCTTTTTCCAAACTCGTCATCACCAAGACGACAGATGTAACCGCAGGATTTGTTTAACCTCGCAGCCGAAACTGTCATGTTTGAAGTGTCTCCTCCCCAGCCTCTCTCAAAGAGACTTATTTCCTTCAGTGAACCCGCTGATGTTGCACAGAACTCCACCATAGGCTCTCCTAGCGATATTATGTCCAAGGTTCTCATTCCATTCACGTCCAGCATGGGTTAAAGTCAAGATAAGGGCTTCAATATGCGGTACTATTGAGGTCCCCAGCAACGATCACTATCCGCAGGAATCTTATATTCCTTCTCTTCAAAGTTGTTAAAGCCGGGGCATCCTCGTCTTCATCAGTTAGCCAGATACAACGTGCCATTCCTTTCTCTTGCTACGATTTCCTTGCTCTAGCCACGAAATATCTCCTGTAGGGTCTGAAGCCAACTTTTGTGTAAACTCTAAATGCCGGTTGGTTGCCACTTTCAACATGAATCAAAGCGAGGTTTGACCTCTGCAGAATCTGTTCGACCAAAGCGGAGACTATGGATGTTGCGTAGCCCCTATTCCTATAACTTTCGTGAGTGACTACCGTCCCTATGTTGCTTCCCCAATCATCAATCGTCGCACCTCCGACTGAAACAAGTTTCCCGTGGATTCTAGTTCCTAGCCAGAGCCGTTCATTCATCCTCTTGGCTATCCGCTCTGCTGTGGTTTCTGCCCACCACTCGGGGTTTTCTCGCCTCATTAAAGCTGCTATATCTTCGGCGTCCTCGGTGGACAACCTAGCTATGGGATGTCTCATTTGCGGATTCTCCTCTCCTTTTCTCAATGTCATCAGAATTATCTCAAATGCTTTCCTTGCGCTTCTGAACCTAGAAAGAATAGGAGCTTTATGTTCATCTAGTCCTTCTATCTCTGTTATTCTCTCGAAGTCAAGATCGTCAAGTAGGACTGCTGCCGCATCAACGCTTCCTCTCAACTGCACTATGCTCTGTTTATACACAAGCATCATTCCTTGGATACGCTTCTCATTGCTTAGAGCTAGCCATATCTTGGTGGACGCTCTATCACATCTCATGTCAAGGATGAAGAAGTAGAAATTGGGGATATCTTTGTTGACGTAGTCCCAGAATAGCATTTCCGTGTCAGAATTGAGAGGTAGTACCTTCATAGTGAGCCCCGAAACATGCACCAGATAAGGTTCAAAGTCAGATAAAATAGTTTACTCGTTGATATGGACTCAGAACCTCCAATAGCTGATGTCGTTCACCTATGGGGGAGCTTTGATAGAGGCGCAGAAAGATGGCTCCTCGCGGATTAAACGTGCTTTATGGAAATTCTTATGTTTGCGGATAATACTGTAAATGTGCATAGATGACTCGAATGGCCAAGATAATTGAAATGGATAAATCTGGTAGAGTGGTAATTCCGAGAGAGATAAGACGATCTCTCCAGATGACTGGAGAACAAACCCTACTCATAGAACTCCGTAAAGAAGAGATTGTGCTGAAGCCGCTGCGGTTAAAGAGCGAACCAGTAAAGGCCATAGCAGAAATGAACTTGCCCATTGCCAAGTGGGAAGAAGTAGAGAAACAAATCGAGGAAGGCGCTACCCAAGAGTAACCAATGATTGACGTCTGAACGATATTTCCTCGATATGGAGGCGGTATGGTCATAAAGCCTCAAGACACCGCTTCGAAACCAATAGGGGGTTAAACCCTTTGCAGTTTCGAGATCATTTTCACCCATCACTTTGAGGCTGAGTTTCCCATGAGTTCTCCGAGGAAAAACTGTGTATGTCGACCCGTATCTGGGAGGGCTTCCTCCTAGACATTGACCTTGCTAAGTGGGTTTATCAGCTTGACCTCTGCCCAAACGTGTCCGATGGGGACCAACCGTTAAGATTAAGATTGTTCAATCACGATTACGCACCAACATTTAAATAGGTTATTTATCATTCAATGGAATCGCCGCGATAAAGCGAGAAATCGAATTGGAGAAGGCGCCAAAATCACGGCAGCAACTCTACTTAGGGGTTCTCGATCTGAAGAGGCAAACCTGGAATTACCTCGTCTTTCTTTGTCCCAAATGTGGGTCAGTCAGGTATTCAAGGAGCGACCACAAGACAGCTGTGTGTTTCAGATGCGGCTATCAGATGCTGATCGAAGCCTCAAAGGTTCAGATAATATCCAAGACAAACGAGATAAGGGAAGCCATAGAAGCCGTCAAAAGATACAAGATGAAGCTTGCCGAGAGGCTTAGCCGGTGATTAAGCATAGGCAGGATCCTTATAATTCTTAGATAAGCATAAATCATTCTTTAAACAATTGTTTCGCTGTAAAATGGCACAGAAAAATCCTTGAGGCGCTGGAGTTGTCTGGGAGGAATGAAGATATTCGGTCGATGGCTGATCTTCTCAAAAGCGGCGCCACATTAACGGATCACGTCTGCCCGGTATGTTCTTCGCCAATCTTCAAGTTAAGGAGTGGCGAACTCTGGTGCGCCAAATGCCGGAAAAGGGTAGTGATCGTGAAGGAAGGAGAAGAAGCCTACGAACCGGCGGCGCAAATGCTTTTCGGAGGTCTCGAATCGACACTTCTAACCAAGATAAAGGAAGTCAACGAGAGAATACGTGAAGAGAAAGATGTTGAACAATTATTGAGGCTCAACGAGGCTTTGTCAGCACTCCTCGAAAACCTCGAGAGAACAAGGAAGATTGAACGTCGAAGATGATGCCTGCAGCCTAACGAGGGTTCCGAGATTGCTTGGCATATACGAAAACTTCCCCGAGAACTATCATGGCATCATTCGATTTCGTCATCAAGCTCCAGCGAGGAGGCTTCAGGGGATCATACTCCAATCCTTGCAGAAGCTAGGTCAAGAAGGAGACCCCGTTTTCTCAACCCTCCCCTCCGTTTCAAACTGCAAGGTCGATCTTGACTTCGGAGTTGCGGACGGCAGAATATTCGACTACTTGAGTGAAGAAACATTGGACGCTTCACTAAAAACGGTATCAAAGGATGCGCTGCCCATGCTTGACTTTATCTGCATCGTTCGATACTACAAGAGAGATGCGGAGGTTTATAGACCGTTAAAGTTTGATTATCTCCTCTTGAGGTTCGCCTTTTATGGTGGAAGCGTGGACTTTCAAATCTTCCATGAAAGGGGAACCAGACGCCTCTCTATTGAAGACGTATCAACGATCATCATCAGCAAGATTGACAAAGGGCTAGTGGAAAATGGGCTTCCAGAAGTGACTGTAGAATATGCGCGGACGCTTTAAGAACGCAGCCTTGTAAGCACCAAGTCCAGGATGCTTCTCGAAACATCTCCAATGGGTCTATAACCGTCGACCAGTATCAACTTCCCTTCGGACACAAGCCTCATGTAAACGTTCTGGACTTCCCTCTGAATCTGCAATTGTTCCATAACGGATCTGCCAGCCTTGATCCGTTCAGCTAAAACCTCTAATGGGACATCGATGTAGATGGCTAGATCGGGAATCGGTATGAACCCGTTAATCTCCATGATCCATTGCAGATCCAAGCCAGCTGCGCCCTGATAGGCTAGAGAAGAATACACATACCTGTCCGAGACAACGATCATTTTCTTCTGCAACATCGGTTTAATTTCCCTTTCAGCATGATCGAAACGGTCAACAGCAAACAAAAGAGCCTCGACGACAGCTGGCACTCGCTTTCGCCTATGAAGCACATACTTCCTTACGAATCCGCCAACCTCACCTCGGCTTGGCTCAGTTGTGTAGAAAGCCTTGAAGCCCAAACGATTAAGCATCTCCACCAATGCAGACGCCTGTGTGGTCTTTCCGCTCTTGTCCAAGCCTTCAATGCACACGAAAAGACCTCTGTCCTGCACGTTTCCACCAGCGAATTCAAGATAGCTAAGCATTACATTAACACTACTTATATTTTTGGAAGGTCCAACCTCAACGGAAGTCATAAGCACAAGCGATACTGAAAACTGAACCAGAGCGTAAAAACTCAAAACCAGGAAATGAGTTGTTGCATTTAGCATTCGTCAGCTCCGGTAGCATAGTCCGGTCAGATTCGCTTATTCTGGTGAAATCTCCCGCATATCCCTTTCTCCTCAAGGATCGACACCGCGTCCTCCACTGAGAATGGGATTTCATGAAATCTATCTCTCAGAACCCCGCTAACTGCAACCAGCCAATTCATAAGCAATACTAAGAAAAAACAAAGTTTGCATTTTCTTGGTACGTGACCGTTCCAATGCGCTCCAGGGATTCATCACTAACAAACTTATGAAGATAGTAACGCTGTTTGAGAGAGTTCTAATCTCATAAAATATCCTCCCCCCTAGGCTTATATGTAACATTAGAAGTAATCTGGTTGGTAACAATGAAGAAGCAGACAGGCATATGGGTTGACAGTCAAGTCTGGCAAGCTTACAGGGAACTGTGCAGCCGCGAGAAGCTGCGACCAGCCGAGCCAATAGAGAAGTTCATAAGCTTTATTCTTCGTGACGGCTCAGCATTATCAGTTCTGAATTGGCTCGACAAGGCTGGCAAGGCTGAGGGTTTAGAGGCCTATGCACGAGTTTTGTTAAACTGGTACAAGAACGGAAAAAGATGGATAGAAATAACAGATGAGGATGAAGTGCCTATAGAGCTGATGTTGCTTTCCGCTTAGAAGGAGGTTGCTGATCCACAGATTAGAGAAGCAATAGAGGAAGAGATGTTAATCAAAACCCCTGAACAGAAGCCCAGCAGGAAGCAAGTTAAAACGGAAGAGGAAATAACTGAAAAGCTGGAAAAACTGAAAAAAGAGATTAAGGGCTCAGACTGAGCAACCGCTCAGGGCAAGCTATTCACAAGACGGGTTTATGGGTGGAAATCTTCGCCAGCAGAGCTGCTCGCCACATCTTTTGGATCAGTCACGTTCAACCAAAATATTCCTTTTGCATTTTGAAGACTGTCACAAAGCACAGCACTCGTCGATAGGACTCACAACTGCACCGGCTCTCCTACAATGAATCCGGAGATCCGCAAACTTGGAAGGTTTTAGGAGTAGGTTAGAGGCTTCGTTTTCAATCAATCGTTCAAGTTTTCGTCTAATCCATCCGCGTGAACAACACTGATATGTACACTCAGCTGATCAGTTTTGAGAGCTACGAATGGCACGTAGCCCACGCAAGGAACCTAGAAGAGGAAAACAAATTAACCGGGGCAGGCTTTGAATATGTACGCTATGGCGACAGAGACGAAGTGGCTATATATCGGAAACGCAAGTAGTCTAACTCAGGGCTCCGGTAGTATAGTCCGGTCAAACATCAAATGGATCATGTATGGCGGCCTCTCGACAGATAGGGGGAGAGCCGCAGACCCGGGTTCAAATCCCGGCCGGAGCACTTTTGCCTGCAACCTCTATGTGTTTTTGGTTCTAGTTCGGGCGATGATGAACAGCACGTAACTCGTCTTCTTAGCCTAGCTAGCTTAAAGATACTTCATTTTGCCTTAGCGACTCTTCACTAACATCTTTGCGAGTAGCATACTGCTTTCTCTCTTTCATTGTCTCAAGTAAGTCGTCTATCCTTCTCTTTATTGTTCCGATAACACGCTCAGACAAAACAGGAAACTGACGACCTCAAATCCGTTTTTAATGAGATACTCCAATCCAAGTTTTTCGCCTATGTTCCCAATATATGCGGACAAACTTTGTTTAACTCGTGGAATGTAATTGTCAAGATCGTATCGTATCGGCATTCTGAACCACGAAATAAGAAGTAGTGCTACGAAAGCATAAAGTTTGCTAGGGGCAATTGAAGAAGAAATAATGCTCTAAGGGTCCTGTTCAACGAATCTTTACTCTCTAATTTTTAAATTCTGGCATCAATGTTTGCATAAAGAATCAACTATGGGGATATGTAGAGAAAGGCAATGAGCGCTTCTGGAGAATATGCCTCAAGGTTGCCAGGTCTAAGCCTCACTTGTGCGCTGAGGCGGTCGAGGCCGAGGCTCGCAGGATAATGTTTGGCCTAAGGCCTGAACCGAGACGCTTTGGTATATGAAGCGGCTGTTTCCTAAGTCTTTGCTCTCTCCTTGTTTTTGGAAGTAGATCTTTTGAATGTGACCTCTACTTGAAAGACTGTCTGAGGGAGAGAGATTTGTGGGTGAAACGCAATCAAAAGATTCACACAAGGTCTAGCGATATGAGAAATATACTGGGGGGAGGGGGTATCATCTATTCGCTGAAATTTCCGTCAATAGATGAGGGTTACGGTGCTTGGAAGTGGCAATCCTTGTTTTCCAAGCAACATTGTACCTTCGTACAGCCTCTCCATTTTCTCTCAATGCCTCTCCGATTTTACTGGATGCTCCAAGCAATTGCTGGTTAGGATTCTCTGTCGTACTGGTCTCCCGACTTAGCTAGTTAGCTCACTCCTCATCTTTCTTCCCAGCCTAATGTATGATAGACTTGACCTAATCCATTTATGATTCATGAAATGTCTGTAGAAAATCACGAAAATGTTCTAGAAAATATTTCTAACACAATTGTTAACAATTGTTATAAGGCTGATGCATGCATGCAACGTAGGGGAGGGTGGAGTGGGCTAATCGCCGGCACAGTCTCCCACCTAACAAAAACCAGGTTTGGGAGGAATGAAAGAAAAATGATGAAAACAATCTCAAACTTGATCATTGTTGCGTTACTGGCTTGTTGTATTGCTTTTTCGAGTTGCTCGGCCATAAGTGATCCTCCAGGCGGTCTAATCTGGGTTAAGACCAGCAACCCTCAAGCGGTTATGACATGGCTCATGGCGTGGCTGTGGACAGCACAGGACTATACATAGTGGGTAGTGATCGCGTTCCTGGAAATTGGCGATGGAGGATAGAGAAGAGGAGCCTCATAACTGGCGCCCTAATCTGGGTTAAGACCAGCAATCCCTCAAGCTTTTCTGACTGGGCTTGGGGCGTAGCTGTGGACCGCACAGGAGTATACGTAGTTGGTTATGATGGGGTTCCTGGAAATTGGCGATGGAGGATAGAGAAAAGGTATCCTTGATTGCCTCTCATGACGAGTCATCAGTGAAACCTTAAGCAGACTGAATGATAGGGTTAGCTAGCTACGGTTATTCATGCTGTTTCCCCTCATTTTCACAGTAGTGGTGGTTGTCTTCATCTTCTAGTTCTTCCTCGTCGAAGATCCCCATGTTCTTTAGATCCTCCTTTGTGTATCCTGACTCGTGGGCGTTTTGGCAAGTTACTATTGAATATCTGCGAATGGCTATCCGGGAATGAGAGTATAAATGTGGGTATTACAATTGTATAATTTTAGGTAGGAACCATGCTGGAAGAAGAGATGAAAGTCGGCCCAAAGGGTCAAGTAGTTATCCCCAGGGCGCTAAGAAAAGCGCTCAAAATCCATCCGGGCTCGAAAGTAGTGTTTAAACTGGAGAGGGAAAGGTTGATTTTGGAGAAAAAGTCCATTGATGCTGTGAACACGCTGGAAAATATAGCCAAAAAGGGTCCTTCGGTGAGTAAAATAGACGCCCATGTTTATGAGGAAGAGCTAAAGGTAAGGGGCATGTGAATGCTTTATCTCGACTCGAACGTCTTCATATACGCCGCTTTGAATACCGAAGAGATAGGTGAGAGAGCAAGAACATTACTTAAAAAGGTGGAACGAGGCGAAGAACAAGCGTCATCATCAGCTCTCACGTTTGATGAACTAGTCTGGGCTGTGAGGAGATACAGAACTGTCGAAGACGCAGCAAATGCAGGTGAAGCCTTTCTAAATTTCCCAAATCTAAGACTAACGCTTGTAGACGGAGAGTTGTTAGCTTCGGCGCTAAACTTCATCAGAAAATACAAATTAGATCCGAGGGATTCCATACATGCAGCAACGGCGATCTTAGAAGGTGCCGAGGCCGTGGTTTCTACCGACACTCACTTTGACAAAATTAAAGAAATCCACAGGAAACCCCTCTGATTGGCAGAGCGAACACTCGGTAAGCATTAAATCTGATCTAATCAAATACACATACAGTAAAGCAAATCTTTTGAAGGTTTAAAAGGAAGTAGGCATCTAGACCCCAGAGGGCAAATCGCGGCCGGAGCACCAAATCTGGATTCAAACTTACGTACTCATTCAATTCTGTTTCCTTTACTGTGTTTTTGCATAGCCATACATGAAGAAAAAGGTTTTGAATTTGAGGAGCAGATACAAATGTTTAGACTTAGAATCAGAGTAAGCTTTGATTTAGAGAGTGGGTTATTGTTAGAGTGTGGAGGAAACGATGTCAAATAGGGATTGGGTTGAGGAATGGGCTAAAAGGTATGATAAAGAAAATGAAGATGAGAAGCTCAGAGAGGACAGAATTTTTGAATACATAGAGGAAATTGGTTCGCCACCATCATATCTCACGAAGCCGATCTTGTTAGAGATTGCTGATTGGAAGGCATCTCGTGTCAAGGGATGTGTGTCTGAGAACGACGACAAGTTTGTAAGAGACGTTACAGATGTATCACTCAGAACCAAGAATGAAAAGTTAAGGCTCAAATTGCCAACTCTGCTGAATGGTGTAAGTATTGGGGTCGTTTCAGCGATCCTTTATTTCTGTTTTCCACAGCAATATATTGTTATGGACTGGCGCTCGTGGCATTCCTTAGTGGCTTTCGGTAGATTGAATGGTGAAATCCAGAGAAACTTCGACGGCTGGAAAAAATATAACGATGTGTGCAGAGAAATTTCCAAGCAGTTTGGTGTTTCCCTTAGGACATTAGATAAAGCGTTGTGGCAGTATAAAGGCGGCGTGTAGATCTGAGAACAGAGGGTGGTTTAGGACAAAAGGAAAGACTATATACTTGTCATCACCTTTTATCCGGTTAGGCGGGAGCGGTATGGCATATAAGGTCAAGTATGATCCAGAGGCAGATGTTCTTGCGGTTGTAGTCGCTGAAGAAGGCAAGCTTTCCTTTGCTGAAGAAGTAGGCGATATAGTTGTTCACTTTGATGAAGATGGAAAGCCGCTCTTCAAGGAAATACTCAAAGCGAGCAAAATAATACCATTAATGGTTCAAGGTTTAGCCAAAAAAGAAGTCACAATAACGTAGCATTAGGAAAACAAGCATTGAAAAAGACAACATGACTCGCCGAAAATTCAGGAATTTAAACCAAGACTTAGACCTATTACGAAGCGCGAAGAATTTGTCTGATTTTTCAAAGATCTCATCCTATTGGTATTCCTCGATGTGTATGATTTTGAAGTGCTTCCTAGCTTTTTCGTATAGTTTTTTGTCTGCTGTTATGAGACTGGATTTTGTTTTATTAGCAAGCAGAAGGTAAGATGCGTCGTAGACTGTTAAGTCCAACTTGCAAGCGATGTCTAGCTCTTGACTTGCTTGAGCCCAAGTTACTCCGTGAAGTTCTATTCTCATATCGTTTAAAGCTTCCAATGCTTCTTCAGCGTCTTCTTCAGAAATCCTCTCAAGCTTTATTGCTCTCCAGAGGGCGTTTGCAGTTTCCTCGACAACAAAGTATGGTGCACATAGCTCCACCGTTCCTGATGTAAAATCTTCTTTAACCCTCACAGCATTTTCTTGGTATGGTTCGCCAGGCAGAACCCATTTTGCTATGATGCTTGCATCAACAACATAGCGTGGCATGTTCATCTCTCCCTGTTCTCTCTGATCCACGCAACTATTTCCTCTGTAGCAACGGGTCTACTTCTCGCTCTAATCTCGTCAAGCTTAGCGGATGCATTTTTCACTCTTTGCTCCTCTAGCTTCTTTTGAATCGAGTTTCTAATGTATTCGCTCCAGTTAACTTTGACTTGTTTCATCCTTCTTTTCAGTTCTTCGGGAACTTTCACCGTGATAATGCTCGTCCCACTCATATCTATCAAGGGTATATACGATGGTAATACTTATAAGCATTACCAGTCCTTTACACACAATCTAACATTTTTGAAGGATTAACTCCTCGAAAGATCAAGAATTTGAACCAAGATGCAAACCTGATACGGAGCCCCATAACCGTTCATATTCTCAAAAATCAAGATATATCGTCTTGTCTAGGCCGGGATAAGTCCAGATTTCCTATTAGGATTTCTGCAAAAGCAAAGTTCAGCCTGATTCTTGCCTAGGTTTGGCGGGAAAAGGGTTCATGAGATACTCATAACTTCTCCATGTATATTCCATTCTCTGACCTCGGGACATAACTATGAGTTCGCTTTTGTTATATCCTAAGCTCGACGGTTGTTTCTAGGAGAGAGAAGACACAGCGGGATCAAATGAGGGCGGACAGCTATAGGGCTCAATATTGAGAGAAAAGTGGATTATTGAATGGTTATTCTTTTTTCGCGAATGCTATTTTCCATGCTTCTTTTATTTCTTCGAGGGTTATTTTTCTGAGGGTCTTAGTTTCTATCTCAATTACAGCCGCGGCTATTTCCTCAGGTTTTCTCGTGTCTTCTTTCAAGACGGCTTTGACAATTAATCCTAAAGCCTCTTGCAATGAGATATCTGGTTTATAGCTGGCTTTCAAAATTTCTTCTGTTTCGGCGCTTTGATAGCCAATAACGTTGTATAGGACTTCATTATAAGAGCCGCTTGGGTCTAAGGAAAAGAGGTGACATCCCGTTGGATCGACTCCTCCGATGAAGACAATGCAGCCTAAAGGTCTTACATCCTTTTTCGTCGTGTAGGATTGCATGAAAATAGCTAGTCGCTTGACCAGTTCTTCAACGCTGATCGCTTCTCCAGTATTCTCTCTGTATGTCTTTGCTTCTTTTATCGCTCTATCTTGGATTAAGATATAATCTGACGCTATGCCTGCTGGTACTGCTCCTATGTGTTGATCTATTTTGAAGTCTTCCCAAGGACTTGATAAGATGGTTCCCACCTTCGGGAAATATCCTAAGGGCTGTCTCTGTTTTGCCAGCATCACTCCGTCACGATACCGTAGACTAACAATCATGGAACCTCTATAGGCGCATTCTAGAGCGTATTCGACTTGAAAGATTCTGCCATCTGGCGAAAATACGGTTGTGTCATCATAACCGCTCGGTACCCTTATTGGGAGTGTCTCAACGTATCTGATCAAAGCTGCCCGGATTAATTCTGCTTTACTGCCAAACATGCCTTTTTGAACCACGGTGTCCATGTATTTGTCCAATTCCTCTGAGACTACCACTCTAATTTCTGGCATACTTCAAGACTCCGTGAAAAAGGATAAATAATGGATACTAATAAATATTGTGCGTTAAACAGAGCATATGGAGCATCACAATGAAGAAGATAAGCATCCCAGAAGAAAGCTACTGGAAGCTTATTGAACTCAAAGCAAAATTGCACTGCAAAACATGGAAAGAATTAATCGACCTCCTCTACCAAAGAAACGTTAAAAGATAAAAGAGTTAAGATCACTTCCGTACCCAAGCATTCAAAACAATTACTGGGGGGTGTTCCTCTCCATACTTATCCAACATCTCCAAAGCTTTTGTCCACCTTTCTTCCAAGCTATCCCGAACTACTTTATCCCTGATTTTCTTGATTTCCTCTAACGGGAAATAGGCTAAATGATGGGGCATATCCACGTCTACTATTTTCATGTCTATCTTTGAGGCTCCTGCCTCCATGACAATATTCCGCAATTCTTCAGGCGTAAAATAATGAAGGTCACCTAGTTTTCCTAGACCTAAAGATAAGAAAGTAGGGCGTCTCAAATTATACATTTCTAAGTGGGCTTCCTGAGCCTTATTCTTAGCTATAGGAGAACTTTCCGCAATGAAGATCCTCTCTTTCGTAACTCTAAGCATCTCCTTAACAGCTTCCACAACAGATTCTCGGCTGTCAAAGCTTCTCACGCCATGAATGCATGTCACCAAGTCGAAACATGAGAAAGGAAAAGGCAATTTCCTCGCATCTTCCTGCAAAGGAATTACTCTAGATGATAAGTCACTTTGCTTCACAATTTCCCAGAAATTTCCCCATCTCCCAAGGTCAACAGCCACAACTCTTCCATTCTCACCGACTAACGCAGCTAAGGCAATCGTAGCCATAGCATGAGGACCACAACCAATCTCAAGAATGTTTGATCCTTCACGAATCTCTGCATATTCCAAGACTGCAAATCTTTCAAGGATCTGCAAATGAAGCCACTCAGGAGGAAGTCTATCGAATCCCTCCTTTGGAATTCTCTCAAGAATCTTCGTGAACATTGGATCTAAAACTCGAAGAGCTTCATCATAATTCTTCAAAAATATTTTCCCTCAAATAAATTGTCTATGCCGTCCTTCTGCATGTGAAAAGCATAGTCCTGTGCTCATTCTCTTTAAACTCTTCAAGACCATAAGTATCTCCAAAAACACGAACAACTGTAAAATTTTTAGACTCCAATAGTTTAGTCAGATCCTCATATCGAAACCTTCTTTGATAACGTGTTCTAACCTGAAAATCAACCTTTCCATGATCATTAACTAGATAGATGGCGTTCCAAACTAACGTATCTGGATTATTTGCATATCTGTTAGTGTAACCAAATAACGCTAAGGAGAAATCTGACTCATGAACTAACTTATCTACGAGCAATTGATTAATCATGCTATCTCTCAACATTTTAGCATTTCTCACAGAAAATATGCAAAGTCCCTCTTCACGTAAAACTTCACGAAAGCCTTCTAAAGCCTTAGAGAGATCCTTATCTGTTACCATGTGAGCCAAAGAATATCCTAAGCATATGATAGCGTCAAAAGGCAGAGTAATATCCTCTCTTTTTAGATTTTGAATTAGTTCGGTCATATCGCCGACAACAAATCTGATTTGAACTCCAGCTTTTTCCGCTTTCTCTGTAGCTATCTCAAGCATTTTATTGCTTATGTCAAATCCTACAACGGAGTAACCAAGTCTAGCGAGCTCAATGGCGTGGCCTCCTGTTCCACAAGCGACATCTAATACCTTTTTTACATTATTGACCTTGAAGATCCTGTCTAATAACCCAGTCTCTCGTAGATAATCACATGTCGAGCCCCAAACAATGTCATAGTATTTTGCTTCGAACTCAAAAGGATCTTCCATACCATCGCCTGAATATAACCTATCCATTTTACTAAATATTATTCTTTTTTGGTCTTTCTCCTCTTAGAACGGCTCGTCTTGCCATATCTTTTCTGTAGGCATCGCCAGTATTTCTCGCACCATAGGGCGCTTACTCACTTCACCTGCAAAGAAGTTGTCTTGGAAAGCGGCTCGCACCACTATCGCTGTATCAGCTCCACCATCAGTTCCACCTATTGAGATCACGTTTTCCCCTTGTGGTAAAACGCCAGCCCAAACGGTCATAAACATTACTTCCATGGCCACTTTGAGCCCTGCACCGCCCACAGTTCTTAAAGTCATGTAGACGAGGGTATTAGGACTTGGAGTATGCCATCGATTGTTATCTAAAACTGAACAGTAAGAGGCATAAGGAATGTTCTCAACCACAACCACGCCAAGTTCTTTTAATCGTTTTCTGTTTTCCTCGGTTATCGTAGGCCATCGTGCCCTCCAATCAAGTCTTTGAGGAGGCTCGGTTACACAAACGATCTTAACCTTCGCATCTCTCAATGCTTCCGCGAGTTTAAGAGCCGTTTTACCCGAATTGGAAGCGACCACAACATAAGTCAAGTCTCTTTGCTTCACTCTTTCTTTAACAGTCTCTATTACGTGATCTGTGTTCTGTTCGCCAGCTTTCTCAAAATAGAATACTTCACGCTTAATCAACACTCAATCCTCCTTAAGAAAGATTACCCAGAGTCACCTATGAAATCCATCTACTTGAATATGCACTACTCTGGAAGGTAGAACAAGGTTAGCTTTGACTAGGTCAAGATATTGAGGAGAGTCACGTGTTTGGAAGAAATTAGGGCTGTCAAACTTCCAAATGATCTTGAGCTCCTAGAAAGTTTCTTAATGGTCAATCCTATTGAGTTTCTGCCTTTAATCTCATATCTGAAGGGAAAACGTTTTCCTCGGGCTTATGCTGGAATAAGTGATAGTTACATCGTAGCTTTAGTAACGATGGAAGAAAATGGTTATGGCGCAAGAATCTGGCCTGGTGATGGAAGATTCGTTGAGCCAATTCTTGAAAAGTGGGGTCCATCTAAAGGGCATCTTTCAGTTGGAGTCAAACATCTGAATAGTGCCCTAAATATATACAGACCTATCCGTGTTTTCGATGAAGTGTTGATAATGTTTGTTGACAGGGAACATTTCATTTTCAAGCCTAAACACAAGCCAGAAAAACTGAGTAGTGAAGAGCTGCCTAAACCTTGGACAAAAGACTTCAAAGGCATTGCCTATGGAATCCGTGTCAATGGTAAGATTGTAAGTTGTGGGACTGTTAGCCACATGGTAGAGCGAATCGGTTCTCATAGTGCTGCTATAGGAACAGACCCAGAGTACCAGAATAAAGGCTATGCAACCTCAACACTCTCATATGCAGTCCGTGATGCTCTCGACCTAGTTCCAATAGTGACTTACTACGTAGAATATAACAATATACCTGCCGTAAGGGTTCTTGAAAAGTTGGGATTTAGATTTTACTCAGTCTTCCTCTATACAGAAGTGGAGAAGAGGAAAAGCGTAGAGCCCTAGAACTTCATACTTCAAAATCCTGAGAGTTAAGTTCAAAGACTAGTTCACGCAATTTACTGATCGTTTCTTTCCAAGTTACGCACTTTAGTCTTACTTTGATCTCCATAAGCTTCCAATATGATTCGTCGGAAATTGTGATCTTCTTCATGGATGATTTTGCTCCTAATACGGTATTTACTCCCGAAAGATTTAAAAATGTTTTCATGTAAACATAATATCCTGAGGCGGTACAGATGAAAGAAGAAATTAGAATATATGAAATAGATGATGCTTGGACGCCACAATATCCTATGATTCTAGAGATCTCAACTTCTGAAGTCGAATCCAGAGTTGGCGGAATAAGAGGAAAGGTAGCTAAAGCGAAAATGCTGATCAGAGAGGGAGAACGAGTCTTACACACATTGGCTTTAACCCAAGATGAGATTTCACAGATGATCTCGGTTCTAAGATCAGCACAGCAGAGAATGGAACCCGTCTCAACCAGAGTTCCTTTAGATATCAAGGAGAAATTTGTGGCTAAGGCGGAAGAGTCAGGCAAAAACCCAGCTGAATATTTAAGGGAGTTGATTGAGCGGGAGGTGACAGAATGAAAGAGGTTTTGGAAGAGATCACCATGAAGACCATTGAAGAGCTTGGAGATCACGTTCTGGGCTGCGTTATTATCGGTGGGTTCGCTAGAGGAAGACCGGGGGATATAGACGTAGTACTAGTTGTTGATGCAAAAGAAATGATTGAAGAAGTTGAGAATCTACAAGAAAAGTTAGAAAGAAAATATGACTTTCATCCTGTAACTCTGGAAACATTTGAAAGCAAACTCTTCCTTTAGGAAGTGGACACATTGTCAGATACATGCGCCTCTCTTTCGCATCAGTTTTCTTGTTTTGTTTTCTCTTCCTTTCTGCTCTCCCAGAATGTCGCTTCGACTTCTTCCGGTATGATCCTCTTTTCGAGAGTTGTAGCCATGGCTAGAACGGTTAATAAGGCCATCTGGCCCTTTTCAGTTAATGTATAAATCCCGCGTTCCTTTTGTTCGATGTATTCGGCCAGTGCAAGTTCCTTGAGATGATGATACAATTGTCCTCCTTCAAGGCCAGTTGTTTAGCTTAGTTCTGAAGAACTTCTATCTTCTATCTTCTTCGAGCAGCGTCTTCAAGATCAAGATTCTCTGATCATTGGAAAAAGGTGAAAAAAGATTATCTATCCTCTTCGGCGAACACTCTGGAATACTTTCAATATCATGGCCACTAAAGTAACTCGAGGTAATTTTTCCGCCTTTCCTTTGGATCCCTCCAAAGAACGCCATTCCAGTATCAGGTTTATCCGGTCATAGCCTGCTTCAGCGATAATGAAACGCCACAATTTTTCCATCTCTCGTTTTATGAAACGTTGGGTGATAAACACCACGGGCTCATGGAGCTCGATCGCGCCTTAGATAGTTCTGATTCAGAATATGATCATGCGAGACTGCGGCCGACGTCTCCACAACGAGAAATAGCTCAACCTGTCTCCCAACCGCAAAGACAGAATTCATTTAATCCCGTTTATGACGGGATTCCACACATGGATCGCTGTGGCATAAAGCCACGACCACACCTGAGTCTTAAAGTTGGCCCTTCAAAGCTGCAGACAGACTGCGCGGAGCAAACCTTAGACGTAACTAGGCCCGAATACAGGCTCAAATCGCGTCTCCTTTCGATATTGCTTGCAAAAAATGTCACATCGGACGCTCTCGTTCAACTGACACCTCAAAGACCAATGAAGGAAGCAAGAGATCAGCAAAACGAGCAAACAAGGATAAGACTAGGAACCTGAAAGACATCTTCTGATTCTCATCGATCCAGCACCAGCAGAAGCATCACGAAGCACCCATAAAACATATCTAGATCCAAATAGAGAGGCCTAGAAACCATTGCACACACACTAACCACCTCACAAGACCAGACAACACCAAGATAAACCAAAGAGACATAAGCAACGAGACATCGTCCTCTTTCATATTGGTCTGCTCTTCTTTGTCTTTTCTCACAGTCATACTATCATCCTTCACCTAAACTGTTATCTGAGCCATGATTGCATAATTGATGGTTGGTTTAGAGATGCATACTAAAGAGATGAGGGAACACTTTAGAAGGATCTACCCGAAATGTGCTACGCGTGACATTGAAGACTTGGTTTCAGCCATTATATCCAACAAGTACTGGAAGGTTCACTCAGGGAAGAACGATGCATTGTATGCAGTGGCTCTAACCCAAGCTAGGATCCCGCATATGGATGGTTTCAAGGCAGAATCAACACTTCCAAAAACCGTCATTGTATCTCCTAGAGCTGCAAGATTCTGTAGATGTGGCCGAGTCTTGATTGCCAAGAAAAGAGGCGAAAACTTCATCTCAGACACCGTCGTCGAGTGGCCAATCTTCGTAAGGCTAATCCGACAAGACGAGAGCATCATCTATAAGTTCTTTGTTGAAAATCTCGATCCACCAGCATTCTTAAACCACCGAGCCTTCAGTCTCTGGCTACATGAGGTTTACAAGTCAAAGTGTACGACGTAGCCGTTATGCTTTCTAGACAAAACGAAGATCTGTGGATTAAAACACGCTCTCAGGTTTTCTTGAAGGAAATGCGTCATGATTCGCGCACAACAACTAAATAGGTTAGCTTCCTAGTTTTCTATTGATTGCATGAGGGGAGCTGGATGCCACTATGGCTATTGATTTAGAGGACGAGGAAGAGGTTGTTAAGGGTCCTCATCACTATCTCCTCAAGCGTTATCCACTGGGAAAATTGGAAAGCGAAGTCTACGAACTTCTGAAGGAAAGAGGTTCCATGCCCCTTTCCGCCATTTGGAAAAGCTTTGGCTGCCACCTTTGGGAGATCTCCACCGTACTCAAAAGATTGAGGGAGAAGGGTCTCATAGAGGAATCGGCTCCAACGCCTGAAGATTACAAGCAGTAAACCATTGAATGGGTCGAAGAACGATATGCTCGGATGGGTCATTCCTCCTCCTAGAAAATCAGTAAAAACAAAACAGAAATTTGACAAGGAGCGAGAAAAGAAAGTTTACTGGCTGATTCGTCAAGGCTTACTTAAATCAGATCGTATCGTGAAAGCAATGCTGAAAGTTCCTAGAGAGGATTTTATACCGGACCTTTACAGGGACTACGCGTACATGGAAGTCCCTCTGCCAATTCCCGGGCGCAATGCCACGATTTCCTGTCCTCATAGCTACCCCTTATTCTACGAGGCGCTAAACTTAGATAGAGGTGATAAATTTCTGGAGGTTGGCGCCGGCTCGGGGTACGGCGCAGCCTTAGCACGCGAAATCGTTGGGAGGAAGGGACTTGTGGTAACGGTGGAGATAGATTCAGAAACTTACTGCTTCGCGAAAGAAAACCTACGTGAGCTTGGCTACACCGACGTAGAGGTGGTGATGAGTGATTGTGCTTACGGATACCCAGCCAAATCTCCCTACGATAAAATCTGCATAACCGCGTCCTGCAAAAAGATCCCTGAACCATTGATTCAGCAATTAAGAACTGGCGGGAGGCTTATTACGCCTATGGGTCCACCTGACAGAGAGCAAGACTTGGTACTTCTCGTCAAAGAGGCGGACAGAGCATTAAAGGTCAGTTGCCTTGATAAGGTGCTTTATGTACCGTTACGCGGAGAGTATGGTTTTAACGTTGCCTTGATAAGGTGCTTTATGTACCGTTACGCGGAGAGTATGGTTTTAACGTTGCCTTGACATAGACGCATAGGAATCTAGAGGTCGTGATGAGAAAGGATTAACCGAAATTAGGTGCGCGCTAATCTAAAGACCAAGATTCAGATCATCCGCATACATGGCACAATGCGAGACATGGTAATTCTGATCATTGAAAATGAAGCCTCCGAAAGCTGTTCTGGAAAGGTTCGGAGACAACCATCTCCCGTAAGATGCTCCAAAAAAGCCTTATATTGAATAGCGGGTAGGTTCTTTACATGAAGAAAAGAGAAAAGTTAAGGGGCGTAGTTGTTTCTTTACCGACGCCGACGAAAGAAAACTATGAGATAGATTATGAACGGTTCAAGGAACACGTAAGCTGGCTGATAGACCAAGGGCTCCTGGAAGGCAAAGCTGTTCTGATGGGGGCCGGAGGCCTGGGTGAAGGCTACTTCTTGACAAGAGAGGAACATGAAAGAATAATGAAGAGCCTCGTTGACGCGAGTAACGGGAAAGTTCCAACAATGACGGGCATCTTCGACATCTGCACAAAGGAGGCTGTCAGAAGGGCGAAGATGGCTGAAGATGTGGGCATAGACTTCTTGCAGGTGAATCCTCCTCATTATCTGGCTCCCGCCGACGAGGAGGTTTACACACATTATAAGATGATTAATGATAGCGCGGATGTTGGGATAATGGTTTATAATACTCCATGGTGTGCCATGCGCTACGAGATAAGGCCGCAACTCATGGAGAGACTTCTTAACCTGGAAAATATAGCGGGTGTAAAGTGGGCGTCTTTCGACCCGATAAACTTTGTAAACATGCTTAAGCAGTTCTCGGGGAAGCTAAACTTCATAGATAACAGTACATTAATCTCCCTCGCATTCCAGCTAGGTGCAAAAGGGTACATATCCCTGTTGGGAAACATAGCGCCAAAGGCAGAACTTTACCTGCTTAGCCTCTTAGAGAAGCAGAAATACGGGAAGTTCGATGAGGAATTCAAACGGTTGCACGCTTGGAGAGAAGTGCTAAGATCAGCCGAAGAGATGGGTTACAGCGGTGTTGGAGAGGGAACAATAACTAAGGCGATTTTTGAAGCTGCTGGAAAGCCAATTGGCCCTCCGCTGCCACCGCAGAGAAGAGTTGGCAAGGAAGATCTAGAGAAAATAAGAAAGTTGCTCGGAAAGAACATAGTTTTCAGATACCCCTTAGAGGTTGAATAAAACATGGATGGGAAACTTAGAGTCTCTGTGGGCAAGTCCCTAACCATAAGCCGGTCAGAGGGTTGGCACTGGTACCCATCTTTGAGGAAGATGAAGGATGACAGCCTTCTACTAGTCTTCAGCGTCATGGCTGACGCCTTACCTGAGAACATAGTTACTCCTCACCACGTTATGCTCCGATCCACGGACGGAGGTAGCTCGTGGTTTTTCCATCGTTACTTATATTTTCCAGCAACCGTGGCTGGAGACGCCCACGTATGTGCCCAGTTGACAGACGGCACAGTCCTAGAACTTCCGAATAATGTTCACGTTGTAGGTGACGAAGAGTTTTACGCGCCTATGTGGAAGTCAAACGATAATGGAAAGACCTTCTCAGGACCATACAACGCCCGTCTAAGTCTTCCAATGGGAGCTATAGCGACCATGCCCGCCATGGGAAGAACGTTGGCTGATATCAGGTTTTACCGTTCAGTCATCGAACTCGACAATGGGCACCTTTTAGCATCCATGTATGGACGGTTCAAAGGCGACGAAAAGTATAGGAGCTTCTTGGTCAAATCTACAGATCACGGCGAAAACTGGTCATATCTTTCCTCAATAGCTTACGATCCCAAGGTTGGAACTGAAGGCTTCTGCGAGCCAGTAATGGCGCTTCTACCCGATGGAAATATCCTATGTATCATGAGAACAGGCAGCGGCGGACCACTATACCAGACCAGATCAGAAGATAAGGGAGAGACCTGGAGTAAACCTGAACCGACAGGAGCTAATGGCGTGGACCCCGACTTGATCGTCCTAAGCGACGGAACCTTGGCATGCAGCTATGGACGGCTTGACCCGAAGTTGCCATCAAATGGTGACAGCATCATGTTCAGCACAGACGGAGGCTTAACATGGACTGATCATACATTGATCTACGCAGGGCCAAGCACGGGGTACACCGGGATTGAAGAGATACGTCCCAATGAGATTCTTTATGCCTTTGACGCTCTTGGGTTCGGTTGGAACAGGTACAATACGATCCGCGTGACAAGCGTAAAGGTTGATCGAGAATAGCATTGAAAGTGTAAGATGCCAAGTGAATGCTTATCTTGCGATGCAAGACCTCTAAGATGAGTCAGGTCTGCTCTTTCACGTCAAAAGGCGCATGATTCGTAGATAACAAACTATATAATAGCGTGGAATTGCTTATCCTTCTTTGTAGAAATCCTCCATTGGGCAGAAAAAGGGTTGAAACGGGTCTTCCATAGGAAGTTTGTCAAGAAGGTTAAGAGAAAGATCCCTTGGATAGCCCATGTCATAAGCGATGAGAAGATTGCGGGAGACCTAAACGTAGCCCATGACAATGTGGAAGTCCAGACTACGCAGGGAAGCCTGTGCCTAGCCTGTAGAGGCGCTAGAATGCTTTGCGGGAAACCGAGATGCCCAGCCATTCTCAAACTGTACTCTTATATAAAGGTCAAGAACCTGGTTGACACCGATCAGATTTTCGGTTCTTCCCCTCCGGGAATCTTCGTTGGACGCATAGGGTATCCCCATGTTTACGCTGGTCCCTTGGTTCCCCCGGTCGTCGGCGATACTTCCCTCTTTGATGCGCCTGAACAATGGTTAGGCAGAACCGTTGACGAGATAGTAGGCTTCAGAACAAACCTGATCCGAGGAAAATTCAGGGTCAACGTCAGAAAGCCTTCTGAGGATGAGCGGTTTCTGAGCAAGACCTTAGACATAGCTCTATCAAGAGATCCAGTCGACACAGAGGTAACCTTTCGAAAGAAGCCCTCCGGTAATTTCCTCTTCGACGACGAGGTTCAGCCAATGGGTCCGTCGGCCCTGCTCAAAAATATCGAGGTTGGAAACACAAAGACTGACCTAAGGATTGAAAGAGCCTATGGCGACGATGACCTGAAGGCTGAGGAGGCGATTTTAGACCTTTACCAGAATAGTGTTTCTGTTTCAAAGATTCAGAGAGCCTTCAGCGTCGGAGCCTTCGGCCTTAAAAAGCAAAGGAGGATTGTTCCAACCAGGTGGGGCATAACAGCTGTTGATTCCACAATCTCGCGGAGGCTTATAGAAGACGATGTGAAAGGCAAAAAACCTATCAATAAATATCGCGTCTACGAGTTCAGTTACCTAGGAAACAAGTTTGTAGTGCTGTTGACGCCTTCAAGCTGGAGATACGAATGGATAGAGGCATGGTACCCCGGAACCGCCTGGAACCCTCAAAGCCAAGACATAGCCATGGGAGCCGACTGGGAAGGATACAGAGGACGAACGACTTACGCGTCTTTAGGCGGATGCTACTACGCTGTTAGGCTGGCTGCAGCAGAATTCTTAGCCCGAGAAGGTAGACAAGCAGGCGTCATAGCCATGAGAGAGATTCATCCGAGCTTCATTACACCTCTCGGAGTCTGGATAAACCGAGAATGTGTCAGGGAAGCCTTCAGACAGGAAGGTAAGAAATTTGACACTTTCAACGAAGCCATGGCTTACGTTGGCTCAGAATTTGCTATAGGGCTTGGCGAATGGATAGACACAAGCGTCCTTCTAAAAGATGCCCTCTACCAAGAGAAGATCACAAAGTATCTCCCATCATAGCCTACGACGCAGAAAGAATTTCGATGTTGCCTTTCATAGCCTTCAGTAAAGACGTTGCTACTTTCAACTGCACAAGGAAAGGACTACATAGAGGCGGTCAGATTTTCAGTTCATCTCTACTTTGAGAAATATATGCAGGGAATATTCTATCCAGACTCGTAAATTGGCAGTGTCGCCGAAAAGTCGGAAAGTAGATTAACCTCTTAAGCCAATACCCGTTACGCAGGTGATTAGTAATGGTTTTGGACGTGGTCTGCAGGATGGAAATTGATGAAAAGACGGCGAAGTGGAAGTCTGAATATAAAGGGAGGACCTACTACTTCTGTGCGCCTGTGTGCAAGCAGAAGTTTGATAGAAATCCGGAAAAATACGTAAGTCCAAGTAAGAGCGGAGTGTGAAGCCCTACTTGGAAGAACAGGTAACATATCATAGAGGCGCTCTGGCAGAGAGCAGAATATTCAAGGGAAGGGTAAGACGCGCCTGTGCGCTGATGGAAGGGGCTGGCCTCGACGCAATCCTCTTGACGAAACCTCAGAACATGATGTATCTCGTAGGTGATGGTCGGCTGTGCGCCTTCGCAATAGTTTCCCAGGCTGGCACGACTTATTATGGTGTACCGAAGACTGACCTGGAAGACGTAGAAAAGTCTTGTGCATCAGAAAACATCCTCGAATTCGAGGACGAGGTTGGAATGCTACATTCACTGATGCACATCTGGAAGGAGCTTAGACTGGAAAAGGGAAAGGTCGGTGTTGAGAAAACTTTCCTCAAGGTGTCGATGCTCGAGATGTTCAAGCATCCTCATGCAAAGCCTGAGAAGCTCGAGTTCGCTGATGCCACACCTATCATGACCGATCTGAGAATCATAAAGTCCAGCGAAGAAATTGAGTTGATCAGAAACGCTTCTAGAGTCGCTGATGCAGCGATAGATGCTGCGGTTAAGGCGACCAAGCCTGGCGTAACTGAAACAGAGATTGCTGCAGAAGCCGAATATAAGATGAGGAAGAATGGCGCTGAAGAATTCTACAGGACGTACGTGGCATCAGGTCCCAGATCGTCGATAGCCCACGGATTGGTAAGTCACAGAAAGGTGCAAAAAGGTGACCTGGTCATGATCGACCTTCACCCAACTGTGAATGCGTATCATGCAGACCTTTGCCGGACAATCTGCGTCGGGAAACCCTCTGAAAAGCAACGCAAAGCCTTCGAGGTGTATCTGAAGGCTCAAAGAGCAGCAGTAGAAGCCGTAAGTCCCGGCACAACCATGACAAGGCTCGAGAACATTATGCACGAAATATTCGAGAGAGAAGGCTACGAAGAGTACTTTGTCGGTCCACCCATCCATGGTGTCGGCTTAGAGTTTGAAGAGCCCCCCTTGCCGGCTGGACACGCCTTCTTTCACGGAGAGGAACCCAAGGACGAACTGAAGCTAGGCATGGTAATATCAATCGGAAACTGCGGCCTCTATCTGGGCGAATTCGGGGTGAGAGTCGAGGACATAGTCGCAGTCACGGACAAAGGCTACGAAGAACTCACCAGCTACAACAGAACGCTATAGTGAATCACGTTATGAAGAATCTGCCGGTTAACGACAGTTTTGCACGAACCGGAAACCGGCGGAAACCAACATCTACCGTACCCAGACAGCACGCCAAGGAAGGCTCATATGACAGGATACGCCACTGAAACACGCGGCATAAAAATCGCTCTGACAGGCTACTTGATACTAGTCGCTCTGCAGCTAACAACATATCTCTTGACCAACATCCTAGTATTATTAGCCCAAGCATTCGAGATGTTAAGCGATGTCCTAATCTCCACGTTTCTCTTGTTATCTGCCTCTTGGTCGAGTAAACCGGCAGACGAATTCCACATGTTTGGCCACGGAAGATCCCAAAACGTTGCAGCATTGGTCTCAGCCACAATTCTGGTTTCCTTCATGAGCGTTGAAACGTTTCGAGAAGCCCTTCCAAAACTCTTCCAAGCCTCTGAGACCAGCGAATTCCAGAACGTAAGTCTTGCTTTGATGGTAATATTAGTGGGCATGTTTGTAGTCGCTGTTCCAATCATAGACATCTTAAGGGTGAAGGCAAGAGGCGCTTCAGTAAAAGCTCAACTGGTAGCACTTCTCAAAGACGAGTTTTCTTACATAGCCGCACTGATAGCAGTAGTGTTAGTCGCTCAAGGATATTACTGGGCTGACCCATTAGCTTCCACAATTGTAGGCGTATTCATTGCTCTCAGCGGCGTCTACCTGTTCAAGGATAACGTCCACTATCTCGTAGGCAGAGCGCCTAACGCGGAATTCATGAAAAAAGTAGAAACCACCGCAATGTCAGTGGAGGGTGTTCTAGGAGTTCACGATTTGAAAGCTGAATACGTAGGACCAAACACTGTTCATACAGGTTTCCATATAGACGTAGCTAAAGGCACCCCGATAGAAGAAGCAGACATAATAGCAGAAGAGGTAAAGCAAAGAGTTAGCCAAGAGACAGGTTGCCAACACTGCGTAATTCATATCGATCCAGCAGACTATTCGACTGAGCAAAATGCAAGGTGAAGTCGTATTGCTAGATATAGTCGAATTCGAGGCTGCAAAAAGTGAAAAGATCAAGAATTCAGAAAATGGTTCGAATGGTCAGACACGGTCTACGGGAGACTCGATGGATTCACATTAAGGCGTTTACTGAAACTGGCAAAAGCGAACGAAACCTACCTTGCAGATGTTAAGTATGAAGGTAACAAGGCTTCTATGGCTATTCACCTAAGCGATGAGCGACGAAAGCTTTAAGTGTACTGTTTTGTAATTTTTGTAATATGAGGCTAGTCATGGATACTGATGTCCTCATCAAGGTAACAAAGTCCTCCCTAAAGGATCTGGTAGCATCTAACTTCGACGTGTTCATAGCAGAGGGAGTGAAAAGGGAAGCAGTAGATGAAGGCAAGGAGAAAGGATATCCAGATGCCATTCTCATAGAGAGGAACATAAGTGAAGACAAGATCAAGCGAGTAATCGCCGGAACGGATGAGGCCACTGAAAACATCATCAGAGGACTACGGCTCATTGGCGGGGAATCCGACACGCTCAGACTTTTCATGCGAGGCAACTACGATGCAATAGCCAGCGACGATCAGAGATTCCTAGACCTTATTGATGGCTTAGGACTACCCTTCATGACGCCATCCTCCCTCCTCTTGTACCTATGGATGAACGGAAAGATTTCCGAGCAAGAGACACGTAGTTACTTGGGAAAAATGAAGGAGCTGATAAGCGAAGAGGAGTACCTAGTCTCAATGGAAGAGTTGGTTGGAGGTGGGTAAACTTGTCCACAGTTAAGACAGTTAGGTTACCTGAAGACCTAGCGAAGGCGATCTTGCGTAGGGCCGAGCTTGAAATGGTGGATGAGTCGACGGCAATCCGTCAACTCCTTGCCTTAGGAGTAAAGGACTACGCTGTGCAACTGTACCGTATGGGAAAGGTGACTCTGACTGAAGCAGCAAGCCTAGCCAATATGACCGTTAGAGAAATGATTGACCTGCTACTTGATCATGGAGTGAAGGGCAACATACGGGCAGACCAACAAAGGAAAGCCATAGAATTCTTAACCAAAGAATAGCCTAGATATAATCATAGAAACCCAGTAAAGCATCTGTGTGAACGAAAAGGATTTTAGCCAAGAAATAGCGATTTGTAATGCAGTGATGTCAAAGAAGTTCGAGTTTCTGGAGCACACGGCAGATGCCTATATCGCTGCCTACGGCAGAAATCTAGCTGAGGCCTTTGAAAACGCAGCCTTAGCCATGTTTGAAGTTATGACCGAAACTGAAAACATTGAACCTCGGGTTGAAGAGACGGTTGAGGTAGAAGCATATGACAGGCAATCTCTGTTATACAATTGGCTTGAAGAACTATTGGTCAGGTTCGAATTGTCCAACGTGTTATACTCAAAATTCAAGGTCCTGCAGATGGATGAGAAGATAGACAGTTTAAGGCTTAAAGCAAAGATATCAGGCGAACCCTTCAACGAAACAAAGCACATACAAAAGGTTGGGATAAAGGCTGTCACATATCACCGAATGGAGATTAGCGAAAAACCGCAAAAGGTAACCCTGAGGTTCATCCTAGACATCTAGCATCTACCTCATCAACAGGGTTATCTCCTCAACGAGAGCTTCGGGGACAAAATTTCTCCTTCCCTTCTTTCTGAAACTTACGAAGCCAAGTTTCCTTAATATCTGCAAGTCCTGGTAGACGTTCTTCACGTTTCTACCAACCTTTTGTGCCAACTCGTTTATCGACTCCACCTTCAAGCCAGATAAGGTATAAAGCAGCTCCAACCTCTTAGGTGTAAATGCCTTCAACTCTTCTGAATCAAGGTCATGCAGCTCTTCGATTACGCAATCGAGCTCTCCACTCTCTATGTAGCCTCGATAAGCATGAACAAGCTCAGCCCACCTAAAGTATTCGTCAACAGAATACTGACTATCATCCTTTGCCAAGAACAATTCTTCAAATTCATCGAAGGTTGTTCCGTGACTTCTCTCAAGGTTTCTGATCTGATCCTCTACTTCTTCAAGTGTTAACCTCCGAAGAACTTTTGCCAACATTTTTCCATCACTGAGGTCACGTTATAACTCATAAAACGGAGCATATAAAGTTCTTTTGCTCTGACACCAATGAATGATCATTAGGGCCTCAGCGAGAAGTTTGATCAGGTATGGTGGTAATATTGGTATAAATGCCAAAATAGTTTATATTATAGTCTATTCTCTAAGTTGAAACTGTGAGGTAAATGGGTGAAGAGAGAGGGTATGGTGGGCCTCCGCCAAAGGTTCCTCTCGAAAGAATTGACAGGTATTCTTGGCGGATTCCACAAAAATATAAGCCTGGTATGCGTGTTCCAGGCATAGTGTTTGCTGACGAAGACCTACTGGACAAAATGAGATCAGATCGAACCCTCGATCAGTGCGCCAATGTCGCTCATCTGCCGGGCATTTACAGATACTCGATCACCTTGCCCGACGGACATGAAGGATACGGCTTTCCAATAGGAGGGGTAGCCGCCACCGATTATGAAGAGGGAGTTGTGAGCCCTGGGGGAGTTGGATACGACATTAACTGCGGTGTACGCCTATTATCAACGAATCTTTCAGAGAAAGATGTCCGGCCTAATCTCAAGGATCTCGCAGAGATCATCTTCCGGAACGTACCATCTGGGTTGGGAAGCCGAAGGAAAGACTTCAAGATAACTCCACATGAGCTCGACCGCATCGTCATAGAAGGCGTACCAGGAATAGTTGATCAAGGTTTCGGCTGGCCTGAAGATGCGGGTCATTGTGAAGAGGAGGGTCGAATGGAAGGCGCTGATCCGAGCAAAGTATCGCCAGGCGCCAAGGACCGCGGTCTGAGTCAGATTGGGACTCTCGGCTCTGGAAACCACTTCCTTGAGATTCAAAAGGTTGACAAAATTTTCGACTCCAAAGTTGCCAAGGCCTTTGGTGTAACTCATGAAGGTCAAGTGACCGTTATGATTCACTGTGGATCTAGGGGATACGGTCATCAAGTTTGTTCAGACTACCTCCGTGTTATGGAGCGGGCAGTCCATAAGTACAAGTTAGACCTGCCAGATAGAGAGTTGGCTTGTGCTCCAGGTACAAGCGATGAGGCTCAAGACTACTATAAGGCGATGGCGTGCGCTGTCAACTTCGCATTCGTGAACAGGCAGACGATTATGCATTGGGTTCGTCAGAGCTTCAGACAAGTGTTTAAAGAGCCACCTGAGAAGATCGGACTAAACTTGGTCTACGATGTGGCCCATAACATCGCGAAGATTGAAGAACACGAGATCAACGGAAGAGAAAGGAAGGTATGGGTTCACAGGAAAGGAGCAACAAGAGCCTTTCCCCCCGGACACAAGGATGTCCCAGATGATTACCGCAGTTATGGTCAACCGGTCATAATTCCTGGGTCGATGGGAACAAGCTCATGGCTACTCGTCGGAACTGGAAAAGCCATGGAGGTCTCCTTTGGTTCCACGGCGCACGGAGCAGGAAGAATGCTAAGCCGAGCCGCTGCGAAGAGGAGGTTCTGGGGCGACAAGGTCAGGAAGGATCTAGAAAACAGGGGAATAGTTATCCGCTCGGCAAGCGCCGTTGTTCTGGCTGAGGAGGCCGATCCAGCTTACAAGGATGTTAACAAAGTTGCCGAGGTCAGCAACAACCTTCGAATAGCCACCCATGTCGCCAGATTGTTGCCATTGGCAGTCATAAAGGGCTAGGAAAAGTCAATGACCGGATATAACTCTCTTTGGGAAATCTCCAGAGTGTAGAATATACGGCTCATTGCATCTTGGTCTAAGCATCATTTCCTAATGCCGGTAAAGGGGAGTAAGCATATGAAACCCATTGTGGGAATAACGATGGGTGACGCTGCTGGCGTCGGTCCAGAAGTGATAGCCAAGGCTCTTTCTATCAAGGACATCTATGAGAGCTGCCGTCCGGTTGTCATAGGTGATGCAAGAGTCATGGAGCAAGCTGTAGCAATCGCCAGAGTCGACGACCAGATAAATCCCATTCATGATCTTAAGGATGCGGGGTTCAAACACGGCAAAGTGGATGTTCTCGATCTGGAGAATATAGACATACAGAATCTTAAGATGGGCCAAGTTGACGCCATGACCGGTAAAGCATCTGTTGAGTACGTTGAGAAAGCCGTCGATCTTGCCTTGAACAGGAAAATAGAAGCCATTGCAACGGCGCCAATAAACAAGGAAGCCATGAACAAGGCAGGATACGACTACGCTGGGCATACAGAACTCCTAGCACATCTAACCAAAACGAAGGATTACGCAATGATGCTTGTCAAGGGCTCCCTGAGGGTTACTCATGTGACAACCCATGTATCCTTAAGAAAGGCATGCGACA
>Ga0315309_1000258_pt1 | contig 31828 bp, 30 predicted proteins | sample TDP4_MG_FD_203080 | JGI IMG/M metagenome (GOLD analysis project Ga0315309, IMG submission 203080) | Freshwater sediment microbial communities from Lake Towuti, South Sulawesi, Indonesia - TDP4 | ecosystem: Environmental > Aquatic > Freshwater > Lake > Sediment | place: Indonesia: South Sulawesi...
TCGTGGGTTCGAATGCTACCTTCAGCGGGAGCCGAAAATCCCACCTGGGGCTTTAAACCCTATTCTGTTATCGATCTCTGAGTTCCAACTCGAATGATTCGAAAAGATCGCAGTGTGATCGCAACCTTTTTTAGGGTCAAATAGACTGATATGTTAGCGAGAAAGACTTGATCGCCTCCACAGCTATTTAATGCAGTATTTCGGGGTGCAGATGTTGATCCCTCTCTCAATCATTGGCATTGATGACATGATGCTCTTTTTGATTGTGATTGTTGTGGTTGCTATTGGTGTAGGGGTTTTCGCTGCAAAACGTTTGCGTGGACACAAACCTTCTGTCGCTGCACCCACCGTTGCTCCCACGGCTCCAACCCCTCCTAGAGTCGAGAAGGTGACAGAGGTCCCATCGGAGAAAGTGGATGAGGACATGGTTAGGCTCAGGGTCGAGAAGACCGCTACCGAGAGCGCTTTAAAGTCTCTTGAATCCGCGATGAAGGAAGGGGCGATAGCGAAAGAAACATTCGAGAAGTACAAGGCAACTTATTACGAGAGGCTTAGAAAAATCGATACGGAGCTTTCAAGAAGAACCAGGGGTCCAGTGGGAATACCAAAACTGGAAAGCGACATTGACAAAGTCAGGAAATCGTATCTTGAAAAGTTAAAGGAACTTTCAAGGAAAGCAATCTCAGTCCGGCCGCTCGAGGCAGGCATAGCGAAGCCCACTGTTCAGCCTTCTCGAGAGGTACCTGTTCCGGTAGTGAAGCCCCCAACGAGACTCCCTGAAGTTCCGTCTGCCCCCACGGAGGAAGTTACTGAGAAGCCATTGCCTCCTTTGACTCCGCCTGCTAGACACGTGCCTCCGGAAGCCATTCCTCAACAACCTGTTTCTGCAACCGCCGGAGCCACTCCCGTAAGTCCAACGACGATAGCTGACCTAAGACGAGAAATGATGGATGAACTGAATAGGTTGAAGCGACTTATTGGACACGCGGGGTCTTAGTCGCTGCAAACAGATTTTAATCACTCTTTTCTTTTTATGTCCACTGAGAGGTCAGTCATCAGGGAGCATCTTCTATCATATCAGTTTCTTTCTTAACACTTCGACTCTACTTTCATAGGAAACGTATACCAGATCAGCCATCCCTAGGAAAAGCCCGTGTTCCATTATTCCGGGTGTAGAGTTTAGCAGAGTATCGAGATAATTCAGATCGTCATACTCCTGAAAGGTCACGTCGCCTATGAAGCCGCCGTTGTCTCCGATTAGTGGGCCCATTTTTGATGAGCCACCATCTCTAAGTTTAAGCGTTCCTCTTGCTTTGCTGAGCCGCTCGGCTACGAATCTGAATGAGAAAGGTAAGACCTCAATGGGGATAGGATGTCTGCCAGTCAGCCTGTCCACAAGCTTTGTATGGTCCACTAGTATACAAACAGTGTCTGATGCCGAAGCGATTACTTTCTCACGAGTGTGGCAGCCGCCGCCGCCCTTAATCATGTTAAAGTTCTTGTCTACTTTGTCTGCTCCATCAAAGCACTTTGATAGTCTTGGGTGCTCATCGAGTGTGGTGAGCTGAATCCCACGCTCTGACGCAAGTATTGACGTATCGTAGGAAGTGGGAACTACTAGAATTTCGAGATCTTCACTTTCTATTCTCTTGGTGAGCTCTTCGACAAAGTGCCTGATGGTAGTCCCGCTTCCAAGACCTATTATCTCACCGTTTTCAACGTTCTTGACTGCTTCTCTCGCAACGGCTCTCTTCAGAGCCTCGGAACTAGCCATTGTTTCAGACCTCTAATTCACTAGTCAACCCTAGAACTTGATCCGAGGTTTCCATCCAACCCAAGTTCTAGAACTTCAATTCTATTCCTACTGCTCGTCTTATTATGTCTCTAAGGGGATCACGCCTTCCTTTCTCTGTCCCATGCTTGTCAGGTATTTCGACTACGACCGGAAATGTATGTTGAGAAATGTACTCCATTATCATTCCCCTTAGCTGGTCGGCCAACTTTTCTGTGAGAATTACGAGGCCCACTGATTCGTCTTGAAACACCTTATGAAGCGCTTCTTTCGCTTCTTCTGGCGTTTCTACTGGAAAAGAATCCTTGACGCCTGCAAACCTTAATCCAATAACCGTGTCCGAGTCCGCGATGGCGACTATCTTCAACTTCTCAGACCACCTCGACTCAACGTGTCTTCCCAATCAACCTTAGAAACTCGAGTGGACTACTTTTCGAGCATTACTTTCCTCATTGTAGCTATGTCAAATTGCCTATTGCAGTACTTACACCTAAAAGCTATATCCTTGTCCCGTATCACGTTGAACTCCGCTGAAGCTGGTTCATTTGTGTTCGTTATGCAAGTTGGATTCGGACATCTCACACCCTTTAGTATTTTCGGGAGGTCAACCCTCTTTTTCTCTACGACGCTGAAATTCCTTACGACGTTGATTGTGGCGTCAGGTGATATTATGCTTATTAGGTCAGCCTCACGTGGGTTGAGTTCCCTATTCTCCACTTTGATTAGGTCTTTTCGCCCGAGCTTCTGACTTTCCACGTTTATGAGAACGGTCAAAACATTCTGTGTCTCGCCGAGTAGCCCCAAAAGTCTCAGCACGTGGAATGCGGTATTGGGATTTAAATGGTCTATTACGGTTCCGTCCTTGATCTTCCTCGCCCTTAAGGTGCTCTCCATCCAAGGCTCACCATCGTACCAACAACAGAATCAAGGGGTAATTCTTCCCGTTGCTGAAACAGCCTGAAATGATCAAGTTAAATATTATGGTTGTGAATGATTAATAATTAATCGTACTCCATTAATATGGTTGCCTATGCGCAGACAGGCGGTGACGTTGCTACTTGGGCCTAAAAGGTAAAGATATTGTTTCAATCACGGATTTTACACGAGAAGAAGTTGATCAGATACTGAGAACTGCTAAGAACCTCGAGCCCTTAGCAAGGGAAGGTTCAGACCTCCTCAGAGGCAAGGTATTGGCTACACTCTTCTTTGAACCTAGCACAAGAACTCGTCTAAGTTTCGAAACAGCCATGCATAGACTCGGTGGGAGCACTATAGGCTTCGCTGAACCAAGCGCTTCATCGGTGTCGAAAGGTGAAACACTAGCAGACACAGTAAGAGTTGTCGAAAACTACGCGGACGTAATCGTTATTAGACATCCATTGGAAGGCTCATCACGCCTAGCAGCTGACTACGCCAGCATCCCAGTCATCAACGCTGGCTCCGGAAGCGAGGAGCACCCGACTCAGGCTTTTCTGGATCTCTATACCATCTGGAAAGAACTTGACAGAATTGATGGGCTTAATGTTGCCCTCGTCGGAGATCTAAAGTATGGTAGAACGATACACTCATTGGCCTACTTACTTTCAAAGTATAATGTGAACTTGTTTTTCGTTTCTCATCCTTCTCTCAGGATAAGGGATGAAGTTTCTGGCGACCTGAAAAAGCTTGGAATAAAGTTCCAAGAGTTAAGTGACATAAAGGAAGTAGTGCCAAAGGTTGATGTGCTGTACGTGACGAGAATTCAAAAAGAGCGTTTCCCAGACCTTGCAGAATATGAAAAGGTTAAAGGCTTCTATCAGATTACAACCGAATTGCTCAGAGAAGCGAAAAGTAACATGATTGTAATGCATCCACTACCTCGTGTCGGTGAGATCGATGTGGCCGTCGACACTACGCCTCACGCAAGATACTTTAAACAGGCTTTCTACGGCGTGGTTACCAGAATGGCGATCTTGGCACTGGTCCTAGGAGCAATAGGGTAACTGAACCCCTGTTTCGTCAAGATATTCAAGGGACGTTAATTCTCCAGTCGTGGAGTGGTTTGCTCATTCCTCCGCGCAGCAAGCTTTCTACCGCTCTCTGCGGGCCATTCATTCTGCCAAAGCTCAGTAGTTGAGAGCTTGAGAAGCCACATGAATTACACTTTTGTGGGATACCAACGCGACTAGTTTGACAGTTCAGGCAATAAGTAAACTGGCGGGCGAAAGCATACAGCCCAACTTCTACACCCTTGACTATGTCACTGGTTACTTCAAAGATGGTTTCAGGCGACACTTCGGTATCAGGAAGTGGCATAGTGAAGATGTGGCCACCATTGAGAAGGGGGTGAAACTCAGCCTCCGCCTTTAGTACCTCCCTAAGTGGAGGCATCGATGGCCCCTTTAGGGTGTTATCAGTGGAGTAGTATGGCTCCTCGGCGCTGTTTAGGCCAACCGCATCTCGGCCAAACCTTTCGATGTCGAGTTTAGCTAGGCGTGTAGAATAATAGTCTGACGGGGCTTGTGTGACTACCCATCTCTGACGCATGTTCTTCGTCAGTGTATCAACGTAGCTTCTAATGTGCTTGAGTATTCTTAGGGAGAGCCTGTTTATCTCCCCCCATTCGTTGGCCAAGGCACCTGTATGGAACTTAGATGCCTCAGGCAGGCCGATATAACCAATGCCTCTAGTTGAATTGGCAATCCTATAGTACGGCTCCCCATCATATGAATGTGATAGCATTGTGAGTACCTTGTCTTTGAACATCCGGTTTTCGATTACTTCTCTCTTGACTTCGAGAGCATCTTTGCAGATTTCCAAAGTCTGATCGAGTCTCTCAAACAGTACGCTGTCGTCGCCCTTAGACTCATATGCTATCCTTGGTAGGTTTATGCATACCCAGTCAAGGTTGCCTGTTCTCAGTGTTCCGAGATCCCAGTCACCCATCCACTTTGAATCGAGCCTAACAAGGTTTCCATCGTAGTTTACATTCTCTGTCTGCCAGCCGGGCTTCTCGTTTATGAAGAAAGGTGTTCCCCACAGCACAGAGAGTTCATGTATCTTCAGCAGAATCTCCTTCTCTGAAAGACAATCTGGACAAATCCTGAAAAACAGGTTTGGCGAAAGATAGGGGAAATTGCCCTCTCCGCCTTTGATCAGAATGTCGATCATAGCCAGTAGAAGATCCCTTGCATTGTCTTCGTATTCTTCGTATGAACCTTTGATCTGACCAGAGGAAGCGACAGCAGGAGTCTCCTTCAGGAATTTAGGCGTATGAAGTTCAAGTATGATCGATGTAGAGCGGGACGGATCCAAGGCCAAATCCGACGCACTTCCAAGCCCAGTAACAAGCCTCTTGGCTATCCGCCTTACCTCGTCAGAGCGCAACCTGTTGAAGTAAGGGGATAATATGACGTTGAAATGATCCAATGACTGATTCCCAGATATGTTTGAATCAGATAACTGAAGATGTTGCATGATCCGTGAAACAGCTGACTCGGCATCCTTCGCTTCGCCGCAAATGTGAGGGGAGAAGAGACTTGTCTGATGCTTAGATCCCGATAATATGAGTCGCACATCATGCTGTATACTGTTTGGTCTCAATACCCAGTAGTTCGCGTTTGGAATATGTATGGAGCCCGACAGGTGAGCGTCACTAACCCTTCTCGGTAGTGCCTTGAGGAGCATGTACTGCTCCAGTACAGCGTCCCCAGACTTGGAGTGAACCAATTCCGGGCTCTTCGAGTATGCAGTCTGTTGCTTCTCAATGAGTTCTGTCACATCGTATACGGGCAACCCCAATCGAGTGAGTGTATGACGATAGTCTTCCATCCCCTTCTCGATTAGAATTGCGTTAACAAATTCTCTAATGAGAGGGGCCGTTAAATACTTAACCTTCATTTTCAGAAACCGTTCCTCAACCTCCTTCGCTATGTTCTCCGCTATCTCTTCAGGGGCTCCGGCCTCATTGATCAGGGACTTGGCGATCTTCTTCCTGTCAAAGGTTTCTATCGAGTACCGGGAGGTTCTTACATACATCTCCTTAGAACGTTTCAAGGCGGTTTCTTCAAGTAGGTAAACAAAGTCAATTACCCTTTCGCCAAGTGAAGTCAGACCATAACCCTTGTACGAGGAACCCACAACCAACTCTGCATTAATCAATTCACGCAAGTGATAAGCGAACTTCCCCGCTTCCGTCCTGATGTTTAACCCTAGGGATTGCATAATTTCTGTAAATGATGCCGTTCCCTTACGGCTCAAGAGCCGAAGAACATTAACCCTTATTTTACTGGAAAGAGCCGAGAGAACCGATGCTATAAGCCCCTCTTTCTCCATTCCCAATCAACTTCTCCTACCAAAATCACAGATTACACTAACCAACATCATTCCTAATTAATGATCGGTGTCAGACTTCAGACCGGATTAGGGCCACTTCAAAAACAGCGGCGGCGGAAAACCAAGCAAAGGAAATACAGTCTTCAATCACTTCCTGGCCAGCATCTTCTCTAACACTTCGCGCGCCCTGTCAACACGTATCTTCCGCTCCCTCACAATAATCTCAGCAACCCTGTCAACCAACTCACCCTCCGCCCCCGCCATCACAGCAATATTTCTTGCATGCAAAGACATGTGACCCCGTTGTATGCCGACTGTTGCTAGTGCTCTTAGTGCGGCTAGGTTTTGAGCCAGTCCGACGGCAGCGAGTACTTCTCCCAGTTCTCTTGAGGTCTTTACGCCAAGTATCTTCAAATTCACCTTGGCTTGAGGGTGCCTGGTCGCACCCCCTATGATTCCTGCAGCGGCGGGAATCTCGATGCTGCCTACTAAGTCGCCTTGTCTGTTCTTCTCCCAGCAGGTCAATGGCGCATATCCGCCCTTGGAAGCGGCGTACGCATGCGCGCCCGCCTCAATTGCCCTCGTGTCATTCCCGGTGGCCTGAGTCACTGCTACAACTCCGTTCATGATACCCTTGTTGTGCGTTGCGCACCGGTAGGGGTCAGCTACAGCAAAAGCATGTGCATATAGTATTCCGTCGACGACGTCTTCGCCACCAAGAACTTGACTCGGAAATACGGCCCAAGATCTCGCAAGCCGATGGACAGAAAGGTTCGATATGATTCTTAAGTAGACAGTTCCCCCAGCAGCTATCTCCCTTATCTTCGGGGCGACAGCCTCAGCCATCGTATTCACGACATTTGCGCCCATCGCGTCCCTAGTGTCGACCAGAAGATGCGTTATAACCATTTGACCCATTTCGGAGTCGATGAGCCTAACTTCTAGGTCTTTCGCGCCACCACCGACGCTTAGCAAGACTGGATCACAATCGTTGGCGATCTTTAGGATCTCCCCTTTCCTCGAAAGTATTTCGGTCCTTGCCCTAGATGGGTCTTCAACTCCAACAAGTTGCACCTGCGCCGTCATAATCGGTTCGGTGCTGCTTGTGTGAAATCCTCCTCCTTCTCTTGCTATTCTCGCGGCATTTGATGCTGCCGCGACGACCGAGGGCTCCTCGATGGCCATAGGTATGAGGTAGTCTTTGCCATTGATGAGGAAGTTGACTGCTATGCCTACAGGGATAGAGAATGCGCCGACAACGTTCTCAATCATTCTGTTTGCATCTTCAAGCTTGAGACCACGTGAACTTCTTAGAACCTCAGCTTCCTCGTCACTGAGACCAGAGAACTCTTTGACGAGCCTGATTCTTTCGTCTAGGTTCAGTTTGTAAAAGTTGGCTATTCTGGAAGTCCTCAAGTCTATTCCTCCACGCCCAATGTTGGAAACAAGAATATCAGGTTACTTGTTTTCGCTCTTCTTCACTATCGGTCTAAACTTGTATCCATAGATTATTAGCCCTGATTGACCAGCTTCCCTGATTCTCCTAATGCTCATCTCCACAGGCATACCTATGGTTATTTCTGAACTATCACAATCTGTAAGCTGAGCTGTTATCTTGGTTCCATCTTCAAGTTCGATCAAAGCTACTGGGTACGGCACGTTGAATTCGAACCCTTCCGGCACTGAATGTATTAGGCTATACGTTAGCACCTTGCCTATTCTTGGTAGTGCGTACAGGTTCATGTTGTCAGACTTGCATCTAGGGCACGTGGATCTTGGAGGAAAAGTCACTGTCCCACATTTCTCGCATTTCAATCCTTCGAGCCTGTAACGTTGAGGCATTTCTCTCCACGTTCTGGGCGAACTCATATTCTACTTCAACCTCCTCAGGATTCCGACAACGGCTGTCGATCCAAATCCGCTGATATTATGAGTCAGCCCTATCTCGGCGCTGTCGACTTGCGTGCCTTCTGCTTCCCCTCTTAGTTGGAGGGTCACCTCGGCAATCTGATAGACACCGGTAGCACCTATCGGGTTGCCGCGTGCCTTCAGGCCGCCACTTAGATTAGTGGGTATCTTTCCATCCTTAGCGATGGTTCCCTCCTCAATGGCTATTCCAGCCTTCCCTCTCTCAACCAATGACAAGTCTTCCAGTCCGATAAAGCCTGTGATCGTGTACGCGTCGTGAATCTCACAGATGTCGATGTCACTTGGTTTCACCTTCGCGATCTCATATGCTTTCTTGGCGGCTTCGACAGTTGATTTCATGGTTAGCAGGGAGTCGCGTTCGTGTACGGCAACGCTGTCACTGGACTGAGCAACGCCAGCCATCTCCACGAGGCAATCGGTAAACTTGCGTGCCGAGTCAACAGAGCCGATAACCACCGCAGCTGAGCCATCGCACAGAGGAGAAGAATCAAGAAAAGTCAGCGGATCGGCTACCGGAAAGGATTCGATAACTTTGTCCGTTGTCACCTCGAATGGGAGGTAAGCATACGGGTTCTTAACCGCATTCTTGTGCATTTGAACAGCGAATAAGGCTAATTGCTCGCGGGTGGCAGAGTACTTCTGCATGTAGCTGCGAGCAGCCATAGCGTTGATACCTGCCATAGTTAGCCCGTAGCTGGCTTCGTACTCTTGATCCTCGCACAAAGACGAAATACTTGTGGCTTCCTTTGTGACAACATCGCTTACCTTCTCGACTCCAGCAATCAGGACGACATCGCTTTGACCGGAAGATACCGCTTTGAACCCTTCTGAGATGGCACAACCTCCAGCCCCGCACGCTCCGCCTATCTGGGTGATAGGAGAGCAACCTGCTCCGCAGTAATCCAGCAGAAGAGAACCTAGGTCCGCCTGATCGCAGACCAGATCCGCGTACGCATTAGACACATATAGATGGTCAACCGTAGGATTGCCAGAGTCGTCTAACGCTTTCAAGACAGCCTCCTCATACAGTTCCTTTATTCCTTTGTCAAAGTGCTGGTCAAGCCTTGTCATTCCCACTCCCATTACCACAACCTTTCTCAACTTACGTACACCTCTGATTAGTCTGACGGCGTTACGATCATTCGATACCATTTTATGTAGGTGGAATAGTCGACATTCGACTTCCTATCGATGTAATCCGTTATGAATGGAGCCAACCATCTCTTCTCGTCGATGCCGTCCTTGACTGTTATCGAGAAAGCATCGCTTCCAGCTCCTGAGCCATAGGATACTACAAGAATCCTTTCGCCAGGTTTGGCGATATCAAGGATAGCAGCCAGACCGAGTGGAGAAGATCCAGAATACGTGTTGCCGATCTTTGACACCAAGAAGCCAGGCTTTATCTTCTCCATAGTGAAACCTAGGCTGTTCGCTGCCCTCACTGGAAACTTGCCGTTCGGTTGATGGAACACAGCGTAGTTGAACTCATTTGCTTTGTAGCCAAGCTGATCCATCAGCATTTTGGCCGCCGAAGTCACATGCCTGAAATAGGCAGGCTGACCCGTGAAAGACTCCCCATGCCTCGGATACGGTTGCCCTTGCCTCCTCCAAAAATCGGGCGTATCAGTCACAAACGAACACGAAGCCTCAATATCTGCAACAGTGTCGTTTCCAGACCTACCTATAACAAAGGCAGCGCCACCAGCAGCAGCAGTGAACTCCAGATCATCTCCGGGCGCGCCTTGGGACACATCTGCCCCAATCGCTAACGAATACTTCACCATATCTGAGGCAACCAACCCCATACCACACTGGAATGCCTCAGTACCAGCTTTGCAGGCAAACTCGAAATCAGCCGCCAGAACTAATGGGGTGGCCCCAATCACTTCGGCTACAACCGTCCCTGTTGGTTTAACGGCATATGGCTTCGACTCAGATCCAGTGAAAACGGCACCAATATCCTTAACATTGATGTTGCTCCTGAGAACAGCGTTCTTCGCGGCTTCAATCGCTATCGTAGCGGGATCCTCGTCTGGACCTGCGATTGCTTTCTCATCCACAAGTAGACCGACTTTGTACCTCTTTGGGTCTTTGCCCCAGACCCTCGCAATCTCCTCTACGGTAATCCTATAGCGCGGGATGTATCCCCCCCAGCCCACGATACCCACCGGATTCACTGGTTTCATGACCATGGGAAGAACCCCAGACTGAAAGATGGTTTTAAACATATGCATGTATTTTCCGGATAGAACGCATGTCCCCACCTAGATAAACATAACATGAATCGTTGTTGTGATAGGTCTAACCAAACAGAAATGAAACGCTGTTATAAAGCAACCTAAAGAGGAATTGTTACATGACTCACGTTATGTTTCGCTTACGAAGGTAACATCACAGCATTTTAAACCTTTTCATTTTAGCATGAACACCGATTCGACTATTTCCAAATTTTCATAGTACAATTGGATGTAAAATGTAGACTCTGCAGGGCAATTAGAGCTCGCGAAGCCTTCTTATTAGTTCGCTTGCTGGCTCCAAGCTTGAAAACAGCAGGGGGATTCCCTCGCGTTCAGCCAGCTCCACTGCAAGGTACTCCACTTCTCCGCGCCCATGTAAGACAACCAAGCTGGGTTTGCTTTCACCGACTTTCACGGCAACCAACGGAGATCTACCGGTACTAATCTGCGTAAAAATCAGCGCCCTTTGATTCATTGTCGCAAATAGCTTGCCAAAGGCTTCACCCGACAACTCATTAAGCGCTCCCAAGCTATCAACAACAACATACCCAAGTAGGTTCCTGTCAACTAGATCCTCATGAGCCACGACACTCGCCTGCAACACCTCAGAGATTCTTCGGGCATTGATGGCTGAGTTAAACTCCTTGATGTCCAGGATTATGTCGGTTGGAACTTCGACACTCAGGAGACGCTCAAACGCTGCTCTGACCCCGCCGCTACTCTTCTCATCTATGTAAAGAAGCGCCTCGACGAACCGCTTGATTGACTTGGTTCCCGGAGATTTTCTCCTCCCACTCTCATAGTCGCTAATTACGGAAGGAGAAATCTTGAGGAACTGAGACAAGTCAGCCTGGTTAACGTGAAATATCTCTCTCCACTTACGCATAGTTCTCCCAGGATCATCTGAAAGAGATATCTCGCCAGCAATCCTCCTAGCCAATCGCCCTTTGTTGAGTGAAGATTCCATGGCCGAGGCACACCCTTGTCTCCAAATAACTTCTCAAGTCAGTCAATCGCAGGCCTGACTGCTATGACTGAAAATACGGAATAATAGTTTTCCCTGAAGTCTCTGTATTACCATTTTGGTGAGACTAAGCTAATTAGCTTAAGGGATAGGAATGCCTTTAAATTAGATACCAACACTAACTATAAATCGATTAGATTGCAAGGGCGGGTAGTCTAGATAGCTACCTAGATTGGTATGATACCTGGCTCGGGACTGCACAACAAAGAGTGACGAGCGGGAAACCAGGTGGTCGTGGGTTCAAGTCCCATCCCGCCCATCTTCTTCAAACCGCTAGACTGTAGCCTGTTTCAAGTTGGGCAATGTGCAATTCTATATTCAGGGATGTTTACTCGATCAGCAAGAGGAGCCTTTTGGAATGAGTGGGGCCGAGGAGATTTGAACTCCTGACTGTCGCGTGAACTCCATTCAGTTTTGGTTATTCACTCTACGGGTTTCTTCCATGTTGGCCGCTCCAGAAATTCGTCATCCCTTTACGGTCCTACTCATCAATCATTTCTCTGGAGCCCGTCGCCATACCGAGATTCCCAACCGTGTAACGACGGTTACTAGGCTACGGCCCCTGACATATAGAATCCCTTAAATCGCATAGTTAAATTTTTCTCCCGCATTCGAATGGAGAATTCTTTGGTACGACTTCTCAACATGCCTTGCGCTCTCGACCGTCAACGCTAAGTTTATAAGAATCGCGTTTGCTGATAGATATGCCTCCTGTGGCAACACGTGAGAGTTAAGCCCTCGCGCGATCCTTGTTGTACTGAGGTGGGAGACCCCCCGGGAAGCTTGGACGGCTGGCGGTGCGCCGCCGGTCATAGGCGAGGGGTAAAACCCGTTCCCGTTCCGACCACGGAATGTTGCCACACCAGAACCCTAGATGCTTTGCTTGAAATTGTGGTCAATTCAAAGTGCCAAGTGGATCATCCGGACTCTCAAGGGTCTTTGGGGGAGCTCTGAAGTGTTTTGTTGGAACTTTGCCTAAATACACAGATTTATAAAAAACGAGTTTCATTATTGATGTTTAGTTAAAAGACATCACAGCTATAAATGGTGATCATAGGAGCCTGGTGAAACATGATGGCTTTGCCGTTGCAGTTGTTCGGCAGCAATTCCGACCTTGGTATGATACTTAACTTACTATGGATTGTAATGTTCTTTGTTGTCATGTTCTACGGCAACGCTCTTCAGGTTTGGAGATGGACGAAACAGATAGAAGCTGCTCTGTTCAAGTTAAACCGGATGTCAGAGGAATCAAGGGAAATACTCACTAAGACCATAAAGGATCTTGGTAAACCCGCTGAGGATCCTTCCAAAGCCGTTGCCTCTATGCTCGAGTTTGTGACCATTGAACCCGTCAGCCTTGACCCTGCCGGGGTAATTCAAAGGTTAGATCATGTCTTGGATGTGAGAAAGTCAAGGTATGAAGACGCCGTTGCGAGAATGGCTCCGAAAGCCGGCAAGGATGAAGCCTCGAATCTTGAAGGAACAATCGAGGCTGCAAGTGCTGTCTACTTCATTTTCAAGGTTGTTAGGCACTACTATATTCTTGGCAAGAAGACAAAGAACATGTATGTCGTGTTGCAGGTCAGTATGCAATTACATGAGATCATGAGGATCGCAAAAGCGTACTTCGAAGCATTAAAGGCCTTCTCACTAGGTAAACCGATAGGGGATGGTCTTGGACCGCTCGTCACGGCTCGCATGTTGGATGTGTCTATCAAAAACGGTGTTAAACCCATCATACAAGAGGATGTTGCAAAAGAGGTCACTGTTATGGAAGTCGAACTCGACGGCAGGAAGGTTCTTCTGATTCGAGCTAAAGGACCTGGAAGCCGGGTAGGCAAGCCTGGAGAGGCTATTGAAAGGATAGTTGAGGAGCATAAGGGAGACATCTCCAGGATCATAATGGTCGATGCAGCTGGGAAACTCGAAGGCGAAACCACTGGCGACATCGTTGAAGGTGTCGGGGCAGCTATAGGCGACCCAGGTCCTGAGAAGTACAAGATTGAAGAGGTGGCTGTGAAGTACAAGATTCCGGTCGACGCGATACTCGTGAAGGAAGCGATTGAAGAAGCCGTTATGCCTATGAAAAAGGAGATCACTGATGCAGCGGACAAGGTTTCTGAAAGAGTCAGGGAGATAATCAAAGAAAGAACTGAACCTGGGTCAACGGTGATTGTGGCCGGCATCGGAAACACTGTTGGTGTAGGCTGAGGTAGAACGAGGAGACAGCATTGAGCGACAGTGGTCAACCTCCCGTTGGGAAAGGAGTTACGGGAGGGCGCATAGTTGCTGTGATGATTGGGTTGTTATGCTTACTGGTTGGGATGTCCCTTCTTATTCAAGGATGGCAGACCAACGACCAAATCAGCGTAATTCTAGGTCTCTTTGTGTTTTCCTTGTTTTTCTCATTCATGGGTGCAGCTTGGAGAGTACCTGCGCAGAACCCCATATTCAGAACAGTGACCGTAGCCAAATGCTCTAAATGCGACTACACTGAAGTAAGAGATTTTCAAAGAGGGGACTACATCTACAAGGTGCTCGGAAAGTGCAAAGAATGCAGTGGAGACGTGTATGTGAAGACAATATACGCCATTCCACTCCAGAAAACTCAGCTCCCAGCATCGTAACACCACACAAAAACATGAAATGAACTCCATTGAGCTCAGCAACCAGGATACTCTCGCCTCAGAGAAGGCACAGTCCCCAGACACCGAGTGAGACCTGAGTCATCTTGGAATCAGTTTCTACATCGTCAGTACTTCGCAGTCATGCTTTCTAACCAGTAAGGTGTGCTCAGATTGCGTAACGAGTTTCTTGCCAGCCTCTACCAGCACGGGGTAGGCTATCACTAATCCTCTTTTCAATAGCTTTCTGAACTGTTTCAGATCGGTCCCGTCAGCGAGCCAACAATCGCGAAAGGAAGCCTGTCGAAACTCTTTTCGAGTTCATTCAATAGTTCTCTTTCAGAGACGTCACTAGTTCTCGGAGCTGGCGTCCCTCCTTTGCAGCTGTAGATAAAGACGCTTTTGGTTTCCTTAACAAATCGTTTTCCGTCGGCCTTGGTGGCGAATGGCTCAATGGCGTAGACCTCACCCTCCGACATGATATGTTGCGCATGTACTGGAACATTTGGAACAGAGATTCCTGAGTGAAGGGCATTTCTTGCCATGCTGTGTCCGGAAAGATTCGAAATGGGTTTCAACCCAGCCCGTGTTATCGCGTTATTTACTACCTTTCCAATTTCACTCAACCCGATCCCAGCCTTAATGATGGAAATAGCGGCCATAAGGGCCTTTTCAGTTGTCTCCACCATCATAGACTCTTTGTGACTAAGATCAACTGTTGTCGCCGTGTCCATGATGTAACCATCAACTGAAACACCTAAGTCAATCTTTACAAGTCCTTCTTCAGGAAGTACTGTCTCGTCGCCAGGAGGCGAAGTGTAGTGAGCAGCTAGGTCATTCACCGAGACATTGAGCGGGAATGCTGACGAGCCTCCACTTTTTCTAATCATACCTTCCGCTTCGTCACAGATACTTATGATTCGTTCTCCTGGCTGTACCAGTCGCTCAACCTTCTTCCTGACTGTCGAAGCGATTCTTCCAGCCTTCTTGTAGCACTCCGATTCTCTGCTAGTCAAAGATATGCTTCTAAACTTCACGGGCTCTCCCATTCATTCACGCGATCCGAGAATACCTTTTTATCATATTGTGCTTCAATTTAATTAGGTTACCAACTCAGTAGATCGCGGCGAAGGTGCAGGTTCGCTTGCGTAGGTTTAAACGTGTCGGTCTCGGAGGGACATTCGACAGATTACACGACGGGCACAAGGCACTTCTTCGTAAAGCCTTCGAAACTGGAGATAAGGTAATCATAGGGGTCACCACCAAGAACCTGCTACAAAACAAATCCAGAAAGGAAATAATATACCCATACGAGCAGAGAGTCGCGGATATAAGGAAGTTCTTAGCTTCCGAAGGGTACCTCGACCGAGCAGAGATAATACCCATTTCGGAACCATTCGGGACCGCGACAACTGACCCTGAAATGGAAGCCGTCGCAGTCAGCGAAGAAACAAAAGAGGCAGTCAAAGAGATAAACAAAGCAAGACATGAGAGGAAGCTTCATCCACTTCACTCACTCGTAGTGAAAATGGTCCGCGATAAGTATGGGAAACCTATCAAGTCATCCAGAATTAGAGAAAAGGAAGCTCTGGCGAGAGACACCGGCTAGGAAAAAGTAGATCAGACAGCTACTCAGAGATCCTCTATTCCCCTTTTCCAAGAAGGTCAATGTGTTCACCGGGCAACTTGAGTCCACAGTGGATTCGGCTGACGAGTCAGGGAAAACCTTGCCCAAAGAGTTTTAATTGTCTCTGATCAAGTCTTGTGATGAAAACCTAATGCTGAAAACGTAAGGGAGATGAACCCTCAAAACTCTGATCCCTGAGGCGAATCGCTACCATGACACGAGATAGCCCATTGAAGTTAAGCCGAGTAGAAGCATTGATTCTCGATACCCTAGCCAGGTCAAGAGCGGAATTTAATATTGGTGAACTGGTAGGGAGCCTCAAACTTGATCAGGCTACCATTGTTGGAGCATCAGCTTCATTGTCCGAAAAGGGCTTGGTGGAAATTCATGAGTCAGAAGACAACTACGTTAGCCTAACAAAAGAAGGCGTAAATTGCTCAAAGGTTGGACTCCCTGAAAGAACCGTCATAAACTATCTTAGTGGGAAAAAGGGCGGCGCTATCGAATTAGAATTACTTAAGAATGAACTTCCCTTGACCGAGGAAGAAGTGGCTGTAGCACTAGGGTGGCTGAAGAAAAAGAATTGGGCTTCAACGAAGAAGGAAGGCGTGAAACTGCTCCTTAAGTCAACAATCAAACCTAGCGAAGGGATCGATGAGCAACTAATCGCCGAGATATCAAAAGTGCAGGAACTACCTATCTCCTCTCTCAAACAAGAACAAAGGGAAATTCTTGATTCACTCCAAAAACGGAAACTGGTTGAGTTATCAGCCCACAGGACAAGATCCCTGAAGCTCACAAGCAGTGGGCTAGAGACTGTACGCCAAGGCGCCGTCGTACATGAAGAGGTCACCCAGCTGACTCCCAACATGATCAGGTCCGGCGACTGGAAGAAGGTTGAGTTAAAAACCTTCGATGTTTCCGCCCCTGTCGAGCCAGCATACCCCGCAAGATATCATCCAATAGTTGAGTTGATTGACGAGGTAAGAGAGACCTTTCTTGAGTTAGGGTTTGAAGAGATTAAAGGAGGATATGTTGAATCTGCATTCTGGAACTTTGACGCCTTATTCCAACCTCAAGATCACCCTGCTAGGGAGATGCATGACACGTTCTACCTCTCAATCCCATCTAAGGCTAGGTTACCAAGCCAGTCCGTAGTTAGGCGCATCGCACAGACTCATGAAAATGGATGGGATACTGGGTCCACTGGTTGGGGTTACAAGTGGAATAGTGAGGTAGCTCAGCAGACAATTCTTAGAACGCACACAACCGCTACCACTATTAGGTACCTCGCTTCTCATCCTGACCCGCCGATCAAAGTATTCTCAATTGACCGAGTGTACAGAAACGAGAAGGTAAATTATAAGCACTTAGCAGAGTTCCACCAAGTCGAGGGAATAATCATGGATAAAGATGTGTCACTAAGAGATCTCATGGGAACAATGAAGGAATTCTACACTCGCCTCGGCTACGAAAAAGTCCGATTCTGGCCTTCATACTTCCCATACACCGAACCGAGCGCTCAAGCAACCGCGTACGTCGAGAAGAATGTAGTCGGTCCAGATGGGAAGGTGAGCACTGTAGGAAGATGGTTAGAACTAGGCGGAATGGGTGTCTTCAGACCTGAAGTCACGATGCCGTTGGGTATCAAGTACCCTGTGTTAGCTTGGGGACTAGGTCTTGAAAGGTTGCTCATGATACGGCTGGATGCAGATGACATCCGCACCCCATACAGGAATGAGTTAGGCTGGATAAGAAGAGTTCCTTTGAGATAACATTGAGGTGTATATAGATGCCAGTAGTTAAGTTGACTCTTAATAAGATGTCTTCCCTGCTTGGCAAGGATATCACTTTGGAGCAACTCGGAGAAAAGATACCGTGGATCGGCGTGGAGATCGAAGAAACAGGTGGAGATTGGATAAGGATAGAGTATAACCCAAACAGACCCGACTTCTCCAGTCAAGAGGGAGTTGCGAGGGCGCTTAAAGGCATAATGGAACTGGAAGTGGGTTTACCCAAGTACACCGTCGCCAAAGGACAGACATCGCTATTCGTAGAGGAATCGGTCAAAGGTGTTAGACCCTGCATTGTGGGTGCGGTGTGCAGGAACATTAAGTTATCTGGCTCCGAGATAGAGGAACTAATGGGCGCCCAAGAGGATATTCATTGGGCCGTCGGGAGGAACCGGCGTAAGGCATCGATAGGACTCCATGACTTCGACAAAGTAGCGCCACCATTCACATATAAGGCCGTTGATCCAAGGTCAGTCAGATTCATTCCTCTCGGGGGAGACACACCGCTGAACCTTGATGAGATTCTTAACATGCATCCAAAAGGGATAGCATTCAAACACCTTGTTCAAGAATTCCCGAAGTACCCCGTAATAGTAGACAAGGACGCTAAAGTTCTTTCGTTCCCTCCAATAATTAACGGAACAGTCACCCAAGTTACTGATGAGACGAAAAACCTGTTCATAGACGTCACTGGAACACAACTCAACTCGGTTGATAATGCGCTAGCCCTGATTGCAACACAACTAGTGGACATGGGGGCCAGAATAGAATCCGTGACCTTGATTGAAGGTGAAAAGAGAACTGTAACACCAACGCTTAAACCTAGAAACCTTTCTCTCTCACGTGATTATGTCAACAGGACTCTAGGGCTTAATCTCTCACCTGATGAGATCGATAAGTGCCTGAAGAGATCCCGTTTCGATGCAAAAGTCACAAAAGATGGCAAGCTCAGCATAACAGTTCCGCCCTACAGAGTAGATGTGCTGCATGAAATAGATCTTGTTGAAGAAGTTGCGATAGGCTACGGGTACTATAATATTCAGCCCAAGTTGCCTTCATGTGTAACAGTTGGGAAAACACATGCCCTGAGAAAACTTGAATCCTTGGCTAGACGGCTTATGATTGGGTTGGGATACCAAGAGGTCATGAACTTCACATTAACTAACGAGGACGAACAATATGACTTCATGAGAACAAAGGGCTCTCCTCTTGTCAAGCTTCTGAATCCCGTTAGTTCCGAGTATAGTATTCTCAGAGAATCGCTGCTTCCAGCTTTGATGAGTACTCTGAAAACGAATAAGCACGAGAAGCTTCCTCAGCGAATATTCGAAGTAGGGGAAGTTATCCGGTCAGACCCTGAGTCTGAAACCGGTGTGACTCAAGAACTGAACTGCGCCGCTGCAACAATACACTCAACTGCAAGCTTCGCTGAGATCAAGTCGGCTGTCATAGCCCTCATAGGTGGGCTTGTGGAAGACGCTAATCGAGTCTCCTTCACTCCAAGAGAACACCCCAGCTTCATAGCGGGCAGAGCCGCTTCATGTCTCGTATCAGACAAAAACATTGCGGTTCTCGGAGAGTTACATCCAGAGGTGGTTGCAAATTTCGAGCTAGAATATCCCGTAGCAGCTTTCGAAGTTGACATCGAGTCATTCTCCAGTCGAGCGGTAAGGTTGAAGTAGTGTTCCACTTAAAGCGGAGGGAGCGTCTGTCTATGGAAATCGCAGATGTGAAGACAAAGAAGGACATAAAAATCCAGCCAAATGACGCGCTAATCATAGTTGATGTTCAGAATGATTTCATGCCAAATGGTGCTCTACCTGTTGCAGAGGGAGATCTTATCGTACCAGAAATCAATCAATTAGCTGAAAAGTTCTGTAAGGCGGGGACTAGTATTATCCTCACTCAAGATTGGCATCCCCCAAACCATCAGTCTTTCGCAAGTTCACATAAGGGGAGAAAACCTTACGAGACGTATTCAACTGAGGGAATCGGCCCAATTCTCTGGCCTGACCACTGTGTTCAAGCCACTCACGGAGCGGATTTTCACCCCGACTTGGAGACGAAGTTTGCCAGAATAATCATTCGCAAGGGAACTAACCCAAAGATTGACAGCTATTCAGCCTTCGTGGAGAATGACAAGAAAACCGAAACAGGCCTCTCGGGATTCTTACGCACTATTGCGATCAAACGAATATTCTTGTGTGGGCTCGCACTGGACTACTGTGTCTTCTACACTTCAAAAGATGGAAAAGAATCGGGCTTTAACACCGTCTGTGTTATTGATCTTACTAAGCCTGTTGGAACACCTGAAGGCATCGTTTCTCGCGTGTTGGAAGAAATGACTGCCGAACGCATTATGTTCACTAAGGCAAGTGAGATAAGGAAATAGCAAAGTCCTGTCACATACGAAAACGAGAATTGGTCTCATCCAACAATCTTTTTAAGGAGTCTTCTTCTCTATTCTTCTTAGCGATGAAGGGATACTGGCCTTCTCTCGAGGGCTGATCTGATTTAATGATGATCAGAGCAAGGGGATAGGCAACACCCGAGCAGCACGGTCGAATCTACCCCTTTCGACGGGCTCTACACGATTCCACTTGGCGTTTCGCCGTGATATGAGTGCAGAGGCATTCAACATGATTGTTGATGCGCGCACAAAGCTTACTATCAAGGGGTACAGGCTGTGCGTGGGAGCCGGACCTCAACATTCCCCTCACGAGAGAACCTACCAATGAACTAAAGGCGTAAGCCTGTGGATGATGGTAGGAGTTAGTGTATGGGGAACCACCGGTTCCCATGACAACAATCATGCAGAGACTTTTCCAGAAACATTCAGGTTACTGGAAGTTTTTCAGGTAGGTTTTGGCTTGCCAGAGTGGGTAACTTCAGCAAGTACATTTGGAAGTTCTCTTTCTATTCCGAATTTTCTGTGGAAAAAGTAGAGTATGTTCCTCAGGTCTCGCTCAAGATAGAAGCGCCAGTTAGGGTGATCTGAACTAATCCATTGAGGCCAGTCAATGAATAACACCCGCAACTTGGGTGTGATGAGAATATTATACTCACTTAAGTCAGCATGTATGATGCCTGCCTTAAGGTAGGCCTTCTTAATGTTCTTGATTATTTCACTTAGGATCCTTGAGGGCCTAGAGAAAATGTGGCAGTCAGAGAGCAGATCGCCTTCAATCACACTCATAACTATAGCATGTCTATTGTGAGCAATGGGTTTTGGAACTGACACCCCGGCGGGGTATAGTTTCTGAAGTCCCAGGTATTCTCTCGTCGCCGCTAGTCTCGAGACGTACAGCCATGATGTATGTCTCCTGCCCGCGATGTATCCTCTCGTTTTTCTAACACTTTTGAAGCTTGTTCTTCCGTGTCGGTGTAATTTTATGACAGCAGGCTCCTCCGAGGTCAAAGACACTCTGTAGACATCAGACTGAGGGCGCCGCAAACTGGCAGAGTTCATCAGGCCGGTCGATGCAAGTGCATTCCTTCCCAACGCCTACAGATGGGCCTATGGCCTCTAGAACATTCTGCTTAACTAGCGCGCGAAATGCCAAGGAATCGTATCCTGCTTCCGTAAGGGCAAAGCCTTTGTAAGGTCCCACCCAAGTTTCAACTAGCTTCTTTTTCAGGAGATTGGAAAGATGGAAATCTATGTCTTTTTCTGGCATCTCGGCGATCCTCAAAACTTCTTCAAATGGAACAAATTCAAATCTCCGCATTCCCAGTTCAATGGAGCCTAGGATCCTAACGTCGATGTTGTCAATTGTCTTGAACCATCTTACTGAGCGAATTTTAGGAATCCTCCTATTCGAATACTATGAAACTCCTTTCTGGCACCAACTTATAAAGTGCTTTCTCATAAGGAAAAGACGTAGAACAGAATTATATAAATAAATAGAAGACTAAATAGTGATTATATTAAATTATGGTAATTGGAAAAAACCGTTAGCTCGAGCTTTGATGACTCAGGTTCCAATCACTTGAGCGGGTTGATCAAACATGTCAGAGATTGAAGTTGGCGGGGACGAGGTTTCCAAGCTTGCCAAAGCATTAGCTTCCCAAACAAGATGGGAGATTATGAAACTTCTCCAAAAAAAGGGTACCGACGTAAGCAGAATAGCGGAAACTTTGAACCAGACTGAAGCGAATGTCTCTGCTCAAATCAAGATTCTGGAAAAGGCTGGTCTAGTTAAGGCGCACTATGAACCTGGCGCGCATGGCGTGCGGAAGATCTGCGAACCAGCGGTGGAAAAGATAACAATAACGCTCCGTCAGTGACCCGCAATTAGCGAGCCCTTGTCCATTATAAGTCGTACTGCCTACTTACTTCCTCCAAGCTTCTCGACAGTCTTGACTCACTTGATTTTAGCTTTCTCACGCGCATGAACACTGGGAAGTTGACTGCCGATCCAACTATCAGCGCCTCTCCGGCTCGCAGTGACGAAATCATGTCCAAAGATGTGCGGTCAATCCCCTCACTGCTTTCCCCGATATGCTGGAGATCATATGGATTCGTGACCCTCATTATCACGTGGGTGTTACACTGCGACAATACCGTTGTTGATAACCTCACCGGTCTCTGACTTATCAATACGAGGGAAGCGCAGAATTTCCTACCTTCCCTTGCAATCGTCTCGATCACGCCTCTTGACGAAGCGTGGATCTTGCTCCCTTCAGGACAAAACTGATGCGCTTCCTCTAGGATCATCACGAAAGGAGGCACTTCCCCTTTCCTTCTCAATGAGAATAGTCTCGTAGCCAGATACGTGACTATGACCTGCTTCCTACGCAGGTTCACTGTATCGCTTAGGTCAATTACGATCGCCTTGCCAGGGGTGAGTACTTCGTTGAGATTCGGATTCTCCTCTCTTCCGACTATGTTCAGACTTTCAATATCGTAAAGCCAGCCTAGCAGCGCTTCCTTACTTCGTGGATTGATCATTTCATCCGCTTCGACCGCCTTGACAATATCCGAGAGATCAAAAGCCTGCTTTGACTTCGCCATCTTCTTTTTCATGTCATCGATGATCCTTCTCACCTCCCTAGCCTGAATCAACGACATCTGCGGAGCTAAATCCATGATTAGGTTAGCCGTGAGTTGCCTCGCGGCAATCTCGAAGTAACTCCCCTTCAGCACCTTTACTCTATCAGAGAAATCCTCCAGACCTGGTTGGCTTGACTGCTCGGCAAAGGCGACATATTCACCATGAACGTCTATAACCATTGTAGCTACTCGTCCCTGTTCCTTCGACCTTGATAGCAACTCTTCCATTATTACTGAGGCAAGATATGATTTCCCAGCACCACTCATCGCGAGTATAGCAACATGTTTCTGGAGGAAGCGAGTGAGGTTTAGACTTACGTGGGTGTTATGTTGATAAAGTCTCCCAATGTTTAGACCCGTTTTGCCTTCGAAGCCAATAATACTGCTCAACATGTTGTCATCAGCGAGATAGACCTTCTCTCCTGGGCTAGGCGGGTAGTCTGCCTTGACAAGTTGCTTATCACTGCTATTATATACGCCGATCAGTTTGGCGGCTGCAATAACGTACTCCCATCTATCAACTGGGAAGATAGACTTGATTGGGGCACTCCTTTCGAATTCCCTTACGGTCTCAGCTCTCTCGAAATACCTGTTGGTTTTGAAGATCTCGGCAACACAACCTACTATTTTTCCATCTTCACCTTCCAGTTTGACAAAATGTCCTTTCCTAACAGGTATACCTTGTGCCAAGCTTTTGACAACGAAACTGAACTCATTTGAGTTAGGCCCGTTGATTGTGCAAATTACCGTACCGATCTCTTTTTCTTGCATCCTTTTCACCACAAAGCTATGAGAGATACAAAGGAAGGTCGTCCACATTCCTTCATGTCTACGTGGATCAAACAGAGATCAATGGCTCGTTTATTGCGTGCAGGTGAATCCACTTATGCTCATTAAACGCTCAACACCTTTCTTTAGAATTCTATTCGCTCTCTAACAAGAGTCAACAGAATAGGGCTCAACGTATTTTGAATGAAACCTTTACTGACTCGTCTGCCTCTTGACATACTTAGACCGCGACATGGGAGAGCAACGAGCTCATACTGGCCATTGACACTTTCAGGCTCAACAGCAAAAGGAAAAGCTTTACACAAAAGAGGCTTATGCTCGTGAATTTCGCACTCATACTGACTATCATTCTCATCAAAACGCAAGAATATGCACTCTCCACTCGGCTTAGTCTTCAGAACTCTCCGGGAATCTGAAATCTGATCTATTCTAAATCCCGCTTTCTCCAGTCCTACAATATCGTTCTTGGTTAGCCGGGGGCCGCCCAGCTTACAACAAAGCTTGGCACAGCGTATACAGCGGAACCTGAGGCGACTGGCAAATACTCTTGCCACCCCTACTTTCCCATCTTCAATTCCAAACGAACAGATCTTGGACATGCATGCAACACTCCGTGGAATGGTCCACCCATTCTCAAAGGTTCTTCATTCATCCATACAGCTTTGGACCTTCATCCTGCTTTCTACAGAGACAATCAAAGATCGAACTGTAGTGAATGGCAGAAAACTACTCACACCTTGTTAGTCATTAGCGAGGTTATCTAAATGGTCGCCTCTCCCTTCTCATTTTCGCTAGTGCCAGCGGACTTCCAGCCTTCTCAACCAATCTCTCATATATGATTTCTATGTCACCATCAAGTAGGTGGGCTCTTGCATCTGCTTCCAACAAGACTGAAGGGATGCCATATTCTGCGTGATGGTGTGAGAGAGGAAGAACCACGGAAGCTATTTTCTTCGCTGTCAACAGTTTGTTAGATTCTGTTGCCAAGTACTCTACTCTGATCGGTCTATCATATTCTACGGATCTCAGGTAGAAGACTTTGACTAGGTCCGCCCATGTTTCATTCCTAAAGTCATTAAATATTGAGGAGTCGAACGGCGGCTCCGCATAACGAAAGACGAATGTTCTTTCTCTCTGATCTAGAATTCGTTGCAGGAAATCAGCATCCCTTGTCTGCTGAACCACCTTTCTGTAGTCGAATTCAAGTAGGTTTTTGAGGGCTGGAAGTTTCTCTATGAGGTGGGGGATTAGCCTTCCAATTATCTGCATGTATCTGATACTTCGACTGTCCTTAATCACTCCAGCTAGGAGTGTGCCAGAATCGATACATGATTTATAGAGTTCTTCAAAGAGTGCTACCACTCGTTCATATTTGCTGGTTAGGGTCGAATAGAATGGTGGCTTGTCACTCAGTTGAGGAACTATCGAGCCGTCGAGAACGATCAAGTCGACCTTGGTATAGTTCTGAAGGTCTATCGCGAGTTGCAATTCGCAAGTTATTCTCTCAATCGATGTCCTTAGCTCGAAATCAGAAACCGGAGAAGGCTGCAGATTCGATATCATGTTGGGAAGCGGCGTCTCCTCCGGGTAATAGCTTACTTCAAGATTGCCACTTGGGCCATACGTGAATATTGCTGCGACAGTTCTAGTCAACATTAGATCAATGCCTTGATATGATCGGGCTACGATACCTCCATCAATCCCAGCCACGCGTAGCCCAGCTAGATTCGTTGGCTTGACTTCAAATGAGAGCCTATCTTCCAGAATATCATTGGTGATCTGAGGGGATAGGACGGAAAGACTCGGACCACCTTTCACTTTCCTTAAGTTCTCGGCTAGTTTCGCCCTATCCTCTTCAAGCTTTTTGATCTCAGTGGCGATGCTGTCCACAGCCGCGTCAAGTCCAAAGTTCTTGTCGTTGACTCTCTGTCCGCTCATTTCTTAGGGCTCACTTCAGTCGGTTTGAAAGGACGAATCTTCTTTCCTCCATCTTTCCATTTCAAGGCAGCCCTAATAAACGCAAGGTAGAGTGGGTTAGGATTGTCAGGTCTACTAGAAAATTCTGGATGGAACTGCACTCCCAAAATCCATGGATCGCCCTTGACCTCTATTGCATTAATTATCTTCCCCGTCTCGTCGTATGCGGAAACTGTTAAACCTCTCTTCTCAGCTTTTGCGACATATTCACTAGTTAAGTGATATCGGTGCCGAAACCGCTCAGTGACTGACTCCCTTCCGTAAGCCTCGTAAAGCTTTGTTCCCTTTACTATCTTAACAACGTGACCGCCTAGACGCATCGTGCCCCCTTTGTCATCTAGGGATCTCTGTTCTGGCAGGAGATCGACTGCGGGGAATGGTGTGCAAGGGTCGACCTCAGTTGAATTAGCTTTCTCTAAACCCAAGACTGATCTGCAGAACGCCACAAATAGTATCTGGGCTCCGTAGCAGACTCCCAAGTAAGGGATTCCAAGCTGAAGCGATGTCTGGGCAGTCTGTATCATCCCCTCGACTCCTCTTTCCCCAAACCCTGGAGTCGCAAGAATCCCATCATAATTCAGGAGATCCTTCCTTCTTTCTGGCTCTTTCTCAATAAGTTCTGTATCTATCCAACTTATCTTCACAGAGGCATTCGAACGCGAAGCTGCGTGTTTAAGGGCTTCATTTATGCTCACATAGCTGTCTGGCAGTGCAGTGTATTTCCCAGTCATTGCGATTGATACTTCTCTGGAAAGGTTCTTGTAAACGTTGACGACACTCTCCCAGCCCCTACTGTCCACTCGTTTATCGGGAAGCCCAAGTATCTTGCAAAGGTACACACCCAAGCCTTCTTGCTCAAAAAGCACGGGCAGTTCGTAAACCACATCAAGATCCGGATTTGACACAACCGCTTCTGGAGGAACATTACAGAACAAACTGATCTTCCTCTTTACGTCACTGGATAGTGGCACCACCGCTCTTCCAAGTATCACGTCAGGCTGTAAACCAGCCTGCTGCAGGAGTCTCACGCTGTGCTGTGTGGGTTTAGACTTAAGCTGACTCACAGATTCAAGATAAGGCACCCAAGTCACATGAACAAGACAGACATTGTCCCTTTCCTCTTCAATCCGGATCTGCCGAATGGCCTCCAAGTAAGGACTAGACTCAATATCACCAACCGTTCCCCCAACTTCCGTTACAAGCACATCAGGCTTGTCAACCTCGACAACTCTTCTAATCCTACTCTTTATCTCGTCCGTAACGTGCGGAATGATCTGAACTGTTTTCCCTAGGAAATCACCCTTTCTCTCCCTGAGGATCACAGTCAGATAGATCTGACCCGAAGTTATGTTGTGAGACGGATCGATACTCTTGCCCAGAAACCTCTCATAGGTACCAAAATCTTGGTCAATTTCCGATATTCTAAGCTTCATGCCTTCTACTGGCTTGAACTCCCATACCTTGTCGGTAATGAAGACCTCCCCGTGCTCAATCGGATTCAACGTCCCAGGATCAACATTAAAATAAGGATCAACCTTAATCGCATCGACATCGAACCCTCTGAACTGCATTATCTTACCAATCGAAGCAGCACTAACCCCTTTACCAAGTCCGGACATGACACCGCCTGTTACAAAAATGTATCTGGTATTGCCTCTCATCATGGATACACCTAAAGAAGAGTTTCTCATTAGTCAAGAATAACTGAACAGGGTCTTTATTTCCGAAAGAGGATTCTCACCGATAATATTACTATGTGTGATAAGATCTGTCTCCGTTCCTTTTAAACGCATTTCGTGAAGAACCTGAGGCCCATTACGATGATGTGACGCTTCTTGGAGGCGTATGTGAGAACTCAGTTGTGGTACGCGGTCACCATCACGTTTTTCAAGCCGCTCGCGAAGCCGTCATTTCCTCATCTAAAACGTGTAGAGGCACCATATTAAACCTATCTTTCCTAATTGCCGAGGATGCTGTATAACTCCGGAAATACGGATTATTAAGACCCAAGAACCTAACCTTACCGCTCGACCTGTTCATTAGTTGCTCAGTTGTTGCAGGTTGATTTGCCGATTTACCGCACCGCTTCACGAAAGTGAGAAGCTTCTTAGGTTGTATTCATGATGTCACTAAACGAGATACTAATGATGAAGGGAAAGTGATGAGTACTCATACCCGCCGGTCATACGAGTGACCTTCGAGACTAATTACATCTGACCGACTTGTGTCGGGGGATCTAGGAGGTCTCTCCTGTTTTCATCTTATAAAGAATGGTTTCTTGATCATGATTGTGAATCAAGCTGACACTGGGAGGTTCTTGGCGGATGTCTGAAAAAAGTGGGTAGAATCATCGACGCGATTCTTGGGGTATAAATATCCACACCTCTAGCATCACTTTGGAGATGACGGGTGCATCATCCTCTGACCAAACCACACCACCCCACCCAATGAGTTTCATCCACAGTGAGAGCAAGACGAGAGGGGTTCGAAGGTTGCCTGTCGAAAAGGGGGAAAAGCGACGAGAAACAGAAGCAGATTCGCATGAAGAGGATAGGGAAGGGGAATACTTAGAGCGGTGGCTTAGTGAATACAAGCGAACAATGAACCACCCAACGACAAGCAACGAAGCAACACTCGAGAAAATCAAGCCCGAAGAAAATAGAGTAGACGACGAGACACGGAAACAACCAACGGACAGCCAACCAGAGAAACCCAGCACCGAGGAAAACACGCCGCAACAGAAAGATCGACAAGATTCACACCAAGGAGGAACAACAGCAGCGGAACACCCGCAAAAACCAGAGGAGCGACACCAACAAAATAGCCAAGAAGCTAACCAACACCGAGAGGCACCACCAACAGAGCGACCAAACCTCGACCACAGCAAGGAAGCAGACTCAAGTGCAAGACAAGCCGCCGACCACCAAGAAGAAAAACACAGCCCTCTGAGGCTGAGTGAAAACCCACAAGCATTCGTCGAAGGCAACCGAGAACTTCTCGTAAAACAAGGAATAATCCCTGAGAAAGACGAAGCAAGACTAGACGACAAGACAACAGCAAAGTTCGACGTGAACGAAGGACTCACAATAATTCACAAGGACCAGAGCTACAAGATCACAACAGTAGAGCAAGAAAGAATAGGAGACTTGCAACTACGAAGATACAAGACAGAGTAGGGAGAAGAATTCCTACACATACCAAGCGAGAACAAGGTAGCACCACCCTACGAAACCCCATGGAGCGCTCTGCCATCAAGTACTAGGATATACCTTGAAAGAGGTTACAAACATGAGTTACTACAAGCTGCAATAAATAAAGCGGGGGGGAAAGTCCAGCTCAGACAAGAGTTGAAAGAAAGAGGAACACACCTATGCGATAACTACCTATACAGACATTTGCGCGAACAACGAGAAGCTATGACTGTAGACAAACTAATTCCAATTCTAACATACCTTGGTAGATACCTTGAGGAGGCAAACCGTCACATCACCGCAATAGGGCATGAGAGAGCAATAGAAAACCCAAACCTACCATTCGAACTCAACAACACTGATGGAGCAAGACTAATGGCAGCAAGGTACTCAGATGGAACAAACTGCGCACCAACAGGAAGAGGACCGACGTTTGACTACGCAAACAATGACTTGGAATGCAGAAACAGGGTCGAAGAATCCTTGAGAAAAGCCTTCGGTGAAGCAAATATACTCAACAAAGAATACGATACAGGTGAGGTGGCAAAAGTCCGCACATCAACATACATCATCGGACAAACATTAGAGAGGGCAGGGGCGGTAACAGGTGAAGTAATCGAACAAAACCCGCATGTACCCACGTTTATACTAGAAGGTTCGAGAGAAATGAAACGTGCGTGGCTAATACAGGCTTCTGGTGATGAAGGATATCTATGGCCCCAAAGAGGTAAGGTTCGCATAGGGAGAGCGGCTGAAGTGACGGGAATTCTATCCAAAGATATGATGAAACGCTTTGAACAAGAGAAATGGGAGGATAAAAGAATAGGCGAACGACTAGTCTGCCGAGTATGCCCATACGATCATCTTCCGCCTGATATTCAAGAAGTGATAAGAGGTCACCCACCCAACTTACTAGCAGAAGAGAGGGACATGCTCAGAACCTTCGGCATAAACACAGAGATGTACCCCAAGGAGATCTATCAGAGAGAGGGAGGGTATGGGGTTAACTGGGTCTTGCAAACAGAAACTAGGGAAGATGGTAGACGTTTCCTTCACGAAATAGGTTTTCCGCAAGAAAGAAAACAAGAGGAACTAATCTCGGCGCTAAGACTCGACAAGAGAAGGTGAAAAAGAAGTTGGATGACAGACAACTGATAGAATTGATTGAGCAAGCATATAGGCAAAGAAATGTCAAGTATGTGCGGGATAGGGAATTACTAGAATGGCTGAAACAGAATGGACTGACACAAGAAGAAGCTAAGAAGTCCATCTACACAGCAACTAGACAGCGTGTAATCCGATTTTGTTACCCGACATCAGTTGGTGGAAAAGAACTCGTCCCATGTTACGAAAAGCTCACGGAAGAAGACCTGGAATTCGAAAAGGACGTAGATGAACATCTGCTGAAGAAGATGCAACTACGAGGCAAGTTGAAAAGCGATCACGCCAGAAAAGAAGTTACCAAGAGAACATTCGATAATGAAAGCATAAAAAGGGAGAGAACAGTAGATACGAATGGAGACAAATTGAATTGATTAGAGAACACACTTGCTATCAAATACCAGTTCTAGCGAATTGATTTACGACTTCGATGTGATTGATCTTGGTTTGATCCTCTCCCCCTGTCACAAAAATGAACTTCGTCTTACCATTCATCACAACTACCTCTAATGAAAACAACTAACCAGACAACAACATAACAGTCTCATCTATTCTAACTAAAGTGGAAAAACATACACACCAATAACAATGCATATTGATGTGTATCTCATTCCTTTTGAATCCTATACGTAAGACAATCGACGGATCTACTGCGATGCAGGCGAAATATCAGAGGCTGTACGCTTCATCATTACGCCTTTAGGCGTTCACACGACCGTCGTTTCCTCATCTGAAACATATAGAAAAACATGTTAATCTTAAACTTATCTCTCCTCGTAAGAGAATTCCTCTTAAAATCAATGCCTGCGTAAAAGCGATGCCAGGCTCAACCTAATCCCTTTTCGTCACCTTGGACCTTGTCATCCGAACTTAACTCCAGTTCATAGCCCGACATCTGATTCCTATGAAGAGTAGATCCAGGTATTCTAGGGTAACCCAAAGGTGGTGTTCGCGGTGCTAGGCAAAACTTAAAGTACCGAGGTGACTCAAACTTACTTGACTGCTTCCACGTGGAGATGTTGGCCTAGTTAGTAGTGAGGTGAGAACTCTATGCCATGTAAGGTTGTGGTAGGAGGGTTCTTTGGTGACGAAGGAAAAGGCAAGATTGTCGCGTACCTTTCGATCAAGGATCGACCCGCCATTGTTGCTAGGGCGGGTGTCGGCACAAATGCTGGTCACTCCTTTAGCTTCAAAGGGACATTGTTCAGGGTGCGCCAAGTGCCGAGTGGCTTCCCGTACGAGAACGCTAGGCTCTTGATTGGTTCTGGAGTGTTAGTGGATCCCAAGATCTTCTTCGACGAGGTTGAGAAAACCAAAGTCAGAGGAAGAATTGGCGTTGACAGACAGTGCGCTATCATTGAACAGACACATATAGAACGAGACAAGAAAGACACTCATCTCTCTTCAAAGGTTGGGACAACTGGAACTGGAACTGGACCATGCAACGCCGACAGGGCTCTCAGAATGACGAAGCTCGCAAAAGAGATCCCTGAGTTAGGAGAGTTCCTAGCAGATGTATCCAAAGAGGTCAATGATGCCTTGGACAAGAATCAATCCGTGGTAATCGAAGGAACGCAAGGGACATATCTGTCATTGTTCCATGGAACCTATCCATACTGCACTAGTAAAGATGTCTGCGCCGCGCAGGCGTGTGCTGATGTTGGGGTTGGTCCCACGAAAGTAGATGATGTTCTAGTTGTTTTCAAGTCCTTCGTCACCCGTGTAGGTGCAGGTGAGCTACCTGGGGAGCTTAGTGAGGAGGAAACGAAGCGGAGAGGCTGGACTGAGTATGGAACTGTGACGGGTAGACTCAGGAGAGCTGCTCCATTCAACTTTGATCTAGCGCGCATGGCGGTTATGCTAAATGGAGCGACCGAAATAGCGATAACTAAACTTGACATCTTGTTTCCAGCCTGCAAGGACGCGAAGGCTAGGGAAAAGCTTCCCAAGGAAGCACTTTCATTCTTGAGAGAGGTCGAGGAGAATACTGGCGTGCCTGTCACGTTAGTCGGAACAGGTCCCGACATTGGCTCCATCATAGATCTTCGGGAAGCAACCTCATCTAAGAGGCACTTACGAAAAGCGAAATGAACTGTCATGAATTGTTCTCGTTAGCGGATGGGCGGGGTTTCATATTGAACGGAACTGTCCCAAGCAAGCGGGAGTGTCTGATTCTCCTCAGGCAACTTGGCGTAGACGAAAAGGTCGTGAAGCATTCACTGGCCGTTAGCAGGATATCACTTGTGATTGCCAACAAAATAAGAAAGAACGGGGTGGACGTTGACACCAATCTCATTGAAGCTGCCGCGTTACTTCA
>Ga0315309_1000259_pt1 | contig 31719 bp, 25 predicted proteins | sample TDP4_MG_FD_203080 | JGI IMG/M metagenome (GOLD analysis project Ga0315309, IMG submission 203080) | Freshwater sediment microbial communities from Lake Towuti, South Sulawesi, Indonesia - TDP4 | ecosystem: Environmental > Aquatic > Freshwater > Lake > Sediment | place: Indonesia: South Sulawesi...
CCCTCATTGGGGAGAGGAGGATGACTGTTGAAGCCTGTGGGACGACTCTTAATGTATTGTCAGCCTGGAAACCGAATGAGATCGGTTCATCTGGCCTCTCATCTATAAGATTATCAACCAGTCTGATCAACTGCTTTCTTCCACTTCCTGATCGAACCCACGTCCAAAACTTTCCGATTGCTATCAACCCAACTCTATTTCCAAGCCTCAGGAAATAGTCTCCGATTGATGCACACATCTTGATGTAGTCTGTTGAGAAATGTTTCGAGGACCTAGTTGAATCAAGTACGATGTATACGTCAGCCATTCTTTCCCACTCATATTCATTTGAGAGTAGATTCCCGACCCTTGCTGATGCCTTCCAATTTATTCTTCTGAATTCATCCCCGGGAACATAGTCTCTTATCTCGAAAAACTCGGTTCCGGGTCCGGGAGATCTTGAGGGCATAGAACCTTGAAGGGGCTTGACATTTATTCTGCTAGATGGAAACTTTCTCAACTCTTCAAATACTGGGTACACCGAGATTATATTCTCTACTTCTTTCCTGTCCTCTTGAAATGATGCAAAGAATAGGTCCATTGTCCTCATAGAGACTCCTCTGATTGTAAAATGTCCCAGGAAGTTTGACCTGATCTTGTACCTTATCCTGTGAGCTTGTTTTCCCTTAAGGTAGGTGAGATAATGATTGCTTCCTTCTGATACAACAAGTTCTGGAGGAAGTTCACTCATTACTTCTAGAAAGACGGGTCTTTTTCCTTCGTTCTTGATGGTTTCCTCTATTGTCAATTCCTCATCGTCGTTGATTCGTTCCTTACGCATCTTCCGACAATACGTCAATTCACGTAGGCCGGAACCTGTGAAAGAACTCGATATTAGAACGTATACAAAGATGACGAATGCCATTATGATGGCTGTCGGTAGAAGTGCAACGAAACCTATTATTAGCAGGGAAAACTCTGCTATGGCGATCCACATAGCTCTCTCTGTCTTTCCAGTTCTGGGCATCTCGCCAGTCATCGTCTCATCACTTTTGGAGCGGCAACTCTCGATAATACGTCTTCAATTACCTGTTCCGCCTTGACACCGGCCAACCATGATCCGGCTTTGAGTATCAAGCGGTGTGAAAGAGCCGGTATACCTATGCTTTTCACATCGTCTGGGATGACGTAGTCTCGGCCATGTAGAACTGCACTTGCCCTTGCGAGATGCAGTAGTGCTAGCGAACCTCGGGGACTTGCTCCAACCTCGACTTTAGTGAGATTGCGTGTCGCTTGTACTATTGCTACAATGTACGACTCCAGATCGCCGTCGATATGGACCTCCTCGACCACTTTCTGCATTTCGACTATCTTCTCGGGGTTCGCGATCACGCTGATTTCGAATTCCTCTTGTTTTCTGCTTTTTCTTCTTTCAAGAATCTCTTTTTCTTCATTGTCGGAGGGATATCCAATACTGATTCTCATCATGAATCTGTCTATCTGAGCTTCAGGGAGAGGATAGACTCCTTCGTACTCTATCGGATTCTGTGTCGCCAAAACAATGAAAGGTTTTTCAAGTCTATGCGTCTCTCCCTCTATAGTAACTTGTCTTTCTTGCATTGCTTCTAGGAGCGCTGACTGAGTCTTTGGAGGGGCTCTATTGATTTCATCTGCGAGCAATATGTTGGTGAAAATGGGTCCTTTCATCAACGAAAAGCTGCTTGAGCGCTGGTCATATACATTTGCGCCAATTATATCTGCTGGAAGCAGGTCGCTCACGAATTGCACTCGCTTGAATTTGCACCCCATTGAAGACGAGAATGCTCTAGCGATCGTCGTCTTCGCTAAACCTGGGAAGTCTTCGATCAAAATGTGTCCATTCGCCAGTATGCCAATCATGATTTTCTTCAGGACTTCGTCCTTGCCTACAATGATCTGCTTAACCTCGCGAATAATTTTGGTGGCGAGATCAGAGGTCTCTTTTATTTTCATGTTTCTTTTCCCACTTGTCGACTTTGTCAAGCAACTTGTTCATTTCGAAAAGGATCGTGTTTGCGTCGATATTTCTGCCAGTCCTTGCTTTTTCCACTAGCGGGGTTGCTAGTCTAACTACCAGATCCTCAGAGAGGTGGCTGACAATGTGAGCATATGCACCAAAATTCTTCTCAACGAATGATTTGTCGAGCAACCCTTTTCTGAGTTCACTTTCATCTAATCCCAGTGTCAGAGTAACGTTGTCGGTGATAGCATCAAAGATCCTTTGCCTCATCTCATAGAATGTCATCGTGCTCTCCGAGAGATATTCCATCTCCGCGCTTATGCTCTCAATCTCTTCACCTGGGGGTTCGAGTTTCGGTGAGTCAAACCATCTATCGTAACTTGTCGTTCGAGACATGAACCACTTTGTCATCTCATATAGTATGAGCGTCAGAGATATCACAAGCAGCGCTCTCCAAATGCCTGCCGATATAGCAACTTCTTCACTCAACTCTCTTCCTCACTCTAAAGTTGATCATCAGGCTCTCGTAGTGTTTCTTCGCTTCCTTCTTCTCAGGTACGCCCATATTGTGGATACTATATCTAGCCTCTTCGAACAGAAGTGTAAGTGGAGTGAAGTTTTCGTTTGCCTTGCTATGCGAGGCGATGACATTTCTCTCGAACTCTCTTGGAGTCATTGCTTCGGTTAATGGGATCCCTTGGCTGACCATATGCGCCCTACCTTTCGCATAGTATGATAAGATAGCCCTCCTACAGGGATCGTCTGGAAACCTACCTTTCTCGTAGGAAACGTTTATAGTAGGTCTTAGTTCCTCAGTGATCTCTTCAATGCGATCCTCTTTTCCTCTGACAATGGTTGCTAGGAGCAGGGTCACGAAGACAAATGCGACGGAAAAGATAGCGAGAGACGACCAAAGGTCAAATGACAGCGAACCAACTTGTGTTGGGTTAGATCGAGTGTGAGGCACTATTATGCCTCCGGAACCTGATTCAGTAAGCTCGATTCCGCTCAACTCAAGAACCCGGAATAAGATGAGGAAGGGGACTATAGCTACAACCATGGCACCCACCGTTCGGAGTATATACCAAACTAAGCGTACTACGGAGAATCTGGGCGCGCCTAGTGCAGACCGAGACGGTCTAGCACTGGATTTCATGAAGTAGTAGACTGCAATTGCAATGATAAGTCCGTAAGGCAGGAGCGCTCCTATCGTGTCGAAAAGGGTTCCTCCAGAAGTATCGGGAACATAGTGGATGATCGAATTAGCGACAGCCAATATCATTATGGAAGCAAGCAGACAAACGATCCATAAGGTTAGACGGCGACTATGCCATTGATTCTCCGTCAACATGTCTCCCCGATCAGCCTCTTCTTTCCTACTCGTGGTTTCCAGTTTACACTTGATTAGAGGGCTAGGAGAGCAGGGTATATTTAGATTTTCGGTTTCTCAAATGTAAAAAGTGCGACAAATGAGCTCAAGGACTGCGTTTCGTTGGCAGGGTCCGCAGTCGTCTGCTCTACTTGAGGATCGCATAAGCAACGATCATAGCCAGTAATGAGAAAGTAGCGGCCAGTATTGGTGGAAGGTCCATTCCAATTATTGGTGGAGAGACTCTCCACAGTACTAAGCCGAAGAGAATCCCGACTCCCAAGTAGCCTAGTTCTCTAAGACAACTCTTCGGGTATTTGAACGGGGATTTGAATGCCATCGCTAAGTGGTGAAGACTTGGTCTGCAACCTAGGACTAGACTAGCGACGAGCCAGCAAATCAATAGCCTAGTCCATAATATTGTGAAATAGGGGAACACTAAGATGAGTAGACATGCTAGGGTCGTGTTAATAAATGCCGGGGTGACTGCTATCAAGAATGGTTTCAGGAAGGAGTTTTGGATTGGTTCAGTGATGACGTAGCCCTTAACATTCCAGCGCCTATCAATCTCAAGTAGACTGAGTTTCTCAACAGAGACCCCAACCAACCTACACATTAAGTAGTGGCTTATCTCGTGGATGACTATTCCGGGCGCTACGAGGATAATGAAGAAGGGTCTGAATGACCTGAAGCGCTTCATACCAATGATCGCCGAGGAAATAAATGATATGATGACAAATGATGGCACCAACACTAGGAACGTCAGCAACGGGTCCTCGCTCATTGCTAGTCTTTCACCTCTCCCTAGATTATCTCATCACTTTGCTCACCAATCCGTTTGGTTGTGGTAACGTTTTTACTCTCACTACTCGTGAGCTGGACTTTGCAGTGGTAGGCTTGCTCAGGATCATCCGAGGCGGCTGGTCCAACTACTTTCAAGAGATCCTTCCCAAGTTGTTCAACATTGGCCAGCTTCAACTCGCCTAGCACTTTGCCCGCATGGAAGACGAGGATCGTTGGGTAACTCTTGATCTTGCATTCTCTTGCTATGTCTTCTGACTCCGAGCGAACAGTGATAAATGCTGCTCTAGCATGATGCTTTGCCACGAGACTCTTCATCACGTTCTCCACTTCTTTCGAAGGTTCGTCGTCGCTTAGGAAGGAAGCTACTAAGGGCAATTGGCACTGAGCGATGACTTTCCTGAAATCAGCTAGGTGCTCGAAGGGCAAGATCCTGTCGGGTGCGGCAACTTCGTCCGAGTGTGAGTCAGATGAGTCCCGATTGCCTCCTTTAGCCATTTTCGATTCTGCGAGGGCGGAAGTAAGGGACTTGGCTAGGCTGTCAAGCTCTTCCGGGATTTTCACAGAGTCTGTGCTGGGCAATTCGGTGGGCTTGCTTTGGTCGTCGGTGTTAGTTTCGAGCGTCTTCTTCGCTTTTACTAGATAGTCTCCTGCAGATCCCAAGTTGAGCAGTTCTTTGTTGTCAGCTATGTTGAGGAGGAACTTGAGCGATTGAGTTGGGTCGAGAACTTCTTTTGGGATTCTGGGCTCGGATTCCTTGATCTGCTGAGGACCACGGCGATCCCTTGATCGCCTGCGATATTGGTTCGTCTTGGTCTGGGAATCTACGCGTAGTTCATTCAGTGGAGGTTCAACAGCTGATAACTTCGTTTGCGAGTCCCCACCATTCAAAGAGTTCTCCAAGTAGTCAAAAGCACTTCCAATGATTAACTTGGCTTTTTCTCTGATCTTCTCGACTTCGTGGTGGGAGGCATAGTATCCTCCATTGATTTTGCCCCTTAGATCCATGAGGTATCTGAGATCTTCGAATTTCTCCTTCTGGAGAATGTTCTTCAAAGAGGGAACCCATTGACCTGCGTCTCTTGCTTGAGCTTCGACCCCCATGGACAACAGTGCTGCGTTGAGCGCTGAGCGAGTAGCCCTTTCAATGGACAGGATAGCCTCAGAGTAGAGTTTCTCGTTCTCGAGCTCCTCTGCCTTGTTGAGGAGATCTTCTGCTTTTCTGACTAGCTCACCAGTCCTTTGGGTTCTTACTTCCTTTTTCAACCTAGATAATTCTGCTCCTCCATATTTCGAGTATAAGTACGGAATCTCGTCTGGGGCGAATGCCCCTTCATTCATGACGACATGCTCGGGAGTAACTTGCTGGGAACCTAAATGGATTCTTGTATTGTTCTCTCTCTGAAGATGTCGATAGCTTCTGAAAAGGCGCCACCCTCCAAATGCTTCGAAAATCAGTGCTATACCTAAGCCAGATTGAGCGACTGGGGAACCTGCTGCAACGTTAGAGGCGAGAATGAGGAAGGCGACGATCAGTGTTAGGGTAGCGCTAAGGGTTAGAAGCCTGAAGATTTTAAGCTGTCTTAGGAAATCCCCAAGTCCTCTTCTGCCTTTGAGTACCTCTTTTCCCAGAGTTTTCACTTCTTTTTCTCTGAGATCTAAGTACGATGCTAGGTGGGTGATGCCAACGACATCGAAGTCTAGGCCTTTGAGTCGAGTTGGGATGGGAATCCATGGCTTCGATTCACCTAATTCATCCTCCAACTGTGAAGAAGTCAATAGAATGGGGTTAACCCAGAACCCTATTTCTTTTCCCTTAAGCCTCGTGTAATTGAGCCTACCAAGAAGTAGGTTGACGGAGTAGGTTTCTAGACCTTCAACAAGTGCATTGATGACACGATATTCGCCTGATTCCTCAACGCTTCCATCGCCTTCAGAAATAGCTGAGATCAGGCTTCTGGCTTTCTGAACGAGTTCGTTGCTCAGCCTGCTGATGCTCTCGTTTTTGCCTTTCAGTACTCTGAGGGAGCCGTCACCGTTGTCGCTTATCTTGATGAGGCCGGGTTCTTGATGGAACCTGAATGGCAAGACGTCAACGATGTAGCCGTGTCCAGGGAGTTCTATGGGCTTGGACGCTATCAAGTCAATTCCTGCAGGGGGGCTAGGAATCACCCTGTAATCCTTGGCGCTGATCAATTCCGTGGTACTCTGAAAGATACCCGTTCTAAGGTTGGCGTCGTCAATCTGCTTCCCACTATTGGGTGCCTTGGCAATGCCTCTGCGCCTCAGATGCTTTGACCTCGATGGAGCGATTGCGAAATCTCGTTCCTTGCTCGGAGGCTTCTGATGAGGGGCCACATTGCTTAGCGCTTTTTCGAGCCTTGTCGCCGAGAGATCTCCCTTTGAATGTCGTTCAGTCAAGTCGACATCTCCTGTCTCCCACTGCAGATAACTGAAACTCATTCGGCTGATAGTTGCGTCGTGGGAGATGCTTGGTTAAATCCTGCCGTAATATGCTTCACAAAGCCATCATATTTAAGGCAAAAAAGCAACGGGGGAGCAATCCAAAAAGGCAGGATAAGCGCTTCATTTGCTGATGTTAGTTGGTTTCTCACTCGACATGAAAGATCCTTGACGCCTGTTTCAGGAAAGCCACAGCATCTTGTAACGCTTTCAGCGCTTCTTCGCAGCTGATCGAGCCCTCTCCGCTCCTGCTTTCACGGGCTCGCTTGCCTATCCACGTGATCCCACTCTTGTCGGGTGGGAAAGGCAAGCCTGAGTCACTCAACCGATCAATAATCTCGTTCAACTCATCTTCCTCAATTCCTTCTGTCTTGACCTGAACGCTCCTCGCAAGTGTTTCGAGGAATTTCTTCAGTATTTCGCTGACCCGCTTGACAACCGCATCGTATTCTTGTGACTCGTAGAGTGATTTAGCTGTTCTCAGCCCACCTATGGCACCCTTGAAAACGGGACGAAGACCTGCGCTGAATTCGGTCTTCTCACTGTTTTCCTCTTTTTCTTCTGTGCTTCCCAGCTTAGTTGCAGTGGGTTTCTCATGCAGTTCCAGTGAGCGGCCAATATCTAATTCACGCTCTATTCTTTTCTCGTCTTCGAGACTCTTCCTTCCTTTCTCCGTAAGGCGGTAGACTTTCCTTAGATTTCCTCCTTCAATCCTTACACTGCTGGAAGCCACGTACCTGTAGTTTTCCAGCTTTGGTAGCAGCGTTCTGACTTCTTGTTGCTCGTCCCCGTCGAAACTGTTTATGATGTTTTCTCTACCGAAGTTTGGGTAGTCATCTAGTAGTTCCAGTATTTCTTTTGCTATTCTTCGCTCTTCCTTATCTTCGTAGTCCACCTCAAGTAGAGTTTTTGGTTCCTTCAAAGAGCCATTGTCTCCGCGCATTATGAGGTTTGTTCGCCTCTTGATCTCGGGCTCTGAAGGAGTGGGTAGCCTTGCAACATCAGAGTGCGCCACCTTGATAGGGAACGGTTTCTTCGAGTCAGGTCGCACAAGCAATGCCTCGTCTTCGGCAAGGTACCTGAGGGCTAGCGCTCTATCATTGGAGACATCAGTTCCGAAGCTTCTTCTTGTACTGGGGCGTTGCTCAAGGTCTATGTGTTTGGCAATAAAGTGAATATCATCTTTCCTGCTAACTCTATGCACTATTTTCGTGCCCACCCTAGCGAAGATCTGTTCATCTGCTTGGCTCGATTTCGTAGTGCTGATGTGTAGCCCCACTCCCAACTCTGGTAGGTCGTCGATCCACTTTAACATGGTTTCGCTGGCGGGATTAGACGATCCCGAACGTCTTAGGGTGACCTGTTTGAACATGAGTTCAGTTTCCTCAAGAAGGAGCATTCGCTGACCGTATACCGGCATAGTGCCTCGACGGGAGGCATGAAGAGCGTACATCTTGGCTAGAATCATCCCTTGGATGAACCGCACAGACGATGGATCGGTTGTCCCTTTGAACTCTATTATGGTTAACTGTTTGGTTCCCTCAAGGAGCCCTTTGAATTGTATTGTTGATGAACCTGAGAGTGCTTCGGCTGCGTTGCCCGAGAGGAGAGGGGTGAGTGTCCTTAGTATTCCTTCAAGCAACCTCGTTCTTCCGAGAGTCTCTCTTCCACTGACTATTATGTCATCAACATGCTCTTTGAGCATCGCGAGGGTGGGTGTCTTCGATTCAGCGTACACATCGTGTAGAACAGCGAACAACATGTTGACTTGTTCATCGTTTAGCGGAAAAGTATTCTCAAAAACGGATAGGATTAGCGGAATATATTGGTCAGCGTCCGTGCCCTCGGTGTCCAATGGATTGATGGTGAAGCCCTTGCCCAACTGAACTGTTATGGCATCTGGGAACAGGCTCAGCAGGGGTCTATACTTCTCGTCGCTGGTGAATATGATGTATGGTGTGTTTGACATCACCAGCCTGGAGACTAGAACCTTGTTGGTGAGGTCGATCTGAGCTTCGTCTTCGCCGAAAACGGCTATTCCTTGACTCACATGAGATGCGTCAAGTCCTGCGGAAGCAGCGCGATTTCCAGCATCATCTACGTATGTTCCGATGATGACGTCGCTCTCATTGACGGGGTGAAGTTGAAACTCCTTGTAGGGAAAAGACTCTGGGTAGAAACTCGTCACCAATGGAGGGATGGTCATCAGTCTTCTAAGTTCCTTCCCGGTCAAGCGTGCTGTTCCCCCTCCATCCTGCATAAAGTTGTTTCCTTCGGAATGTGTCAACATGAAGAAGGCGATTTTTCTAAGCTCCTTTTTGCCAGTGACTTTCTCCACGACATATTCTGGGAACGATGCGTTAAACAGGGCTTTCAGTTGCAATACTTTGCTCCGTACTTCCTCGACTACTTCGCGGATCTTTGACGGCGGCTTGCTCGACGACCGAGTTGAGATAATCATTCGGCTTCGCCATACTCCCATCTTGCTACGGACGAGCGACTGCCGTTGCTCTTTGTCCATGTTGGCGATTTGACTGGGAGAGGTGTTCACCAAGTATGGGGTCTTGTTAACGATTTCGTCTTCGTCGATGGGGCTGAGTGATAGCACGCTCTGCACAGGGATCTTGTTGCTATAAGCGCTTTCGATGAATGCGTCGAACATCATACGCGTGTCAATTCTATTCCTTTCTGTTGAGGGCGTTGGTGTTGAACGAACTGTCTTGGACAGTTTGAGGAATCCCCTTCCCCAGTATGTTCCGTCATTGCCCACGATTAGGACGTCCTGTTCATCCCCTGTAACGAAGTAATTCATCTCCGGTAGGTCAAGCTCTGCAACATTGTCGCTACCCCTGAGCGGCCGGTATATTATCTTCCTGAAGTATGTTATCAACATCTCTCTTGTTCTTGGAACAAGAACACAGGTCAAGACGATAACTATTAGGGCGAATGATATCACCTTATTGGCGTCGATGACCGCACATAGTAGCAGGGAAGCAACTAGCAGTGTTCCTGCAAAGAGAGCAATGAGTGACACGAGAAGAAGCCCGAAAGAAGATAGTTTATGCATCGCTCTTCTTCACCTTGTTCCGTTTCTTACATAGATTGTTATTTTCAGAAAGAGATATGAGACAAAGAGCAGCATGCAGTCGAATATTAGTCCGAATATCGAGAAGAATGATTGACCAGTAAGCATCAGGATAACACCATATCCCCCAATCGCGGCAAGCAAGCAACACACGGCTCCTGAAAGCAGTGCGATGAGCAGTCCAATTAGGTGAGGCATCCTCCTCTTCTTGAAGTTGAGAATAGCCCTCGCTAAGAGGAGTTTCGTGAAGAATTCTAGCTCACCTTGTCCCGCGTCTCTGCGAGAATGAGAGAGTGGTCCCCTTGAATCTAGTGTGCTAAGCATTAGTAGTGAAGCAGCCTCTTCTCCTCCGCTGTGTTTGTAGAATGTAGTTCCTTTTCTCCTCGAAGACGTCCCTTTGCATTGTGAGGAGACATCGCGTTGTCTCAGCCGTTCCCGTTGGTCATCGATCTTCGATAGGAAGCTTTCTGCTTCTGAAATAGATTCTTCAACATCAAATGCCGTTAAATTATCCTCTTCTCCTCGCTCAGCTCTATCTCTGAGTTCCCTCAAGTGTAAGAGTTTCTGGGCTGAGAATTTCATCCCCTCCTCTTCTAGGATGTTTATGGTGTCTTCAAGGCGAGCTGGTTGTGGAACACCTAGCTCGTTGAAGATCTCTTTTAGACCCATTTCGATAGCTTCATCAGATGCTATTACAGCTTCGTTAAGGAGACCGACCTTGCACCAATTCTCTGCCCTACTTAGCAGCAACCAAGGATCATTTGTTTCAGCAAAGAGGCGTTTGTCCATACTTGGTTGCACTCCCCGGCGAGAAAGGATGATAATCGCTTTTCCTGATCATGGTCTCTCGTGTCGCTCTTGTCGTTCTCATTCTACTCATCATCTCCATAGACGTTCTTGTCACTGGAATCTGAATCAAGTCGATGAGAGTTCAAAAGCTCACCTAGAAGCAGAAGTTGCAGTAGCTCTTCTCTTCTGTTGGCTTCGTCCCGCTTGCTTGACGAGAAACATGAAATAGAGTGGAGAACTTTGGGGAATAGGAGAGATGAAAAAGCGAGTAGAAACGAAATGCCTATTAATAGTAACAGGGAATTCACAAGATCATTTGGTATAGCGAACAAGCTTTCTCCTCTCTGTGCAAGCACTTTGAGATTCGACCAAGCATCAACAATCCATCCCTTATAAGACGAAAAAAGAAAACCTTCAGAGATGGACGCTTGGAAAGCGAAGACGACGTAGCATGTTGGTATAGTCCTGACGATAGAAACTGAAGAAACTGTAGCTGTTCTACTTACTCTGACTAATGAAGTGTGTCACGAGACCAATTGATTTTGTAGACAAGGTCTTGAGACGGGCTTCTGGTAGAGTATCCTTGGATCCCTGTTTTGACAACTCGACATAATTGCGGTAGAGTCTATCAAGTCTCTTTAGCTTGGATTCTGAGGGGATAACGATTCCGTGTTGTCTCAGTTGCCTAATTAGCATTGTCAATGTTTTGCTCTTGTCCTGTTCAGCGCTACGATTGTTGTCTTCACCAGTAACCCGAGGTTTCACATCTGACGCAGTAGTAGACCAATCTGAGAGCACTTCTGCTATGAGGGTGTACGCCATTGGGATGGTTTCTCGGTATCTGTTCATCTCATGCAGATCTCTTAGCCCCCTGAGTCCCGCGACGGCATACTCAGGTATCATAAGAATAGCGGCGGAGCTAGGAGCGCCTCCACTCTTGTGGGTTCCATTTTTTGTATTCCCTCCATGTGAGAGAACAAGCCAGTTGTATTCCTTGGGCAAAGGTAAGTCAAATGCGTGTCTGACCGCTGCAACACCAACGTAGCATCCTGCAATCAGCATAGTTAGCGGCACTATCATGAACGGTGATTGATAGATCATCACTCCGATCAAGAAGAACAGGGTGCCTCCGAGAATTGTACCAGTCGCCGCGAGCTTGGTTTTGATCTTTCTTGATCTCTCGACAAGTATGGGCAGAGGTAGCGTTACTGGTAGGACGTAGCCTACGATGACACTAGTGAAGCTTGGTGAGACGAGAACTGTGAAGGATGATGACTCCACCACGGGAAAACCATTTCTCACGAGAGTTATCTTGATCTTCCCTTCACCCCACTGGTACGGCGAAGTAGAAGCTTCTCCGATCGTCAGTATGACTTGTCTTGTTTCTCCAGCTAGTATCATAGTTGTGGTCTCGCCGTGCAATAGGATGTTGTAGCTGACTATCCTTAATGTAGCAGTGACAGCGGTCGATCGGTGACTCCTGACCTCAACTACCAGTCGGAATGATGAGCCTTGAGTCACAGTGCTGGGCGCTTCAACTATGCTAACATCGTAGGCCGGGGTCACAATAAGTGTGAAATTGTAGCAGCCTGCCACATACTCCATTGTAGTTGGCACGATAAGCAGGGAAACGTTGTATTCGCCAACTGGAACTGTTTCGCTGACTGTAATTGCAAAGGTTACGTTATTGTATCCGTGTTTCAGACTTTTGGTGAAAGAAATGTCAGGCACGAAGGGTTCGCCAACAAGTCTCAGAGCCATGTCCTCTAGGGAAGTTGAGGCGTAAGTTAGGTTGAGTTCCAGGGTGGTCTGTTCTCCCTGCGTTACGTGGATCTCGGATATCGCGTCAACTATTTCGACTCGGTAGCCAACTTTGAATATGTCTGTGATCTTTGAGACGTTTTCTCCGCCATGGGTGATCTCCACTGTCATATGATGCTCGCCAACTTCGGTAAGGAGCATCTGGCTAAACTCAGCACAACCATTCCCGTAGGTCAGATGCGCCTCTCTCAACAACAGGTTCCCACTGGGCGAAATCACTTCTAGGTCAGCCAGAAGAGAAGAGATGCCATTCCCAGTGGTGGAGTCACTTACTCGCACCGTGACTTTAACACGGTCTCCGACGAGGGGGTTTCTGTTGGAGAGCTCGACGGCTGTAACTGTTCTTGAGACATTGAGTGGCCACCAAGCCACGTTCTCGGCAACGTTTGCGTGCCCTGGAGGGAAAGCTGCCGTTCGGCTGACATTGGAGAAGCTCATGACTGTCATTATCATAAGTGATAGTAAGCTAACAAGTGCTCTGCGTTTTCTCAAGAACTCTCCCTCACCTCCCGAAGTTTCTCTGCTAACGCGAAAGCATAGTCTTTTCCGAGACTCGCAGGGGGACTAATGAGTTGGATGCCATGGGTACGGAGCTTCGTCAGGGCTATCTGATCAAGGAGTCTCGTCGTTGTGACGATCATATTGGAAGCATAGAAAAGCCTCTTGTAGATAATCAGTTGATCGACTGCATGTGGGGTTAATAAACCTGACTTACATTCGATTATGATATTTGGTTGTGTGAACGATTTTTTCCTTGCCCATGGGATCACGCCATCATCACACTTGACTTCTCCATAGACATGTTCGCTGTCATCAGAATGTATCGCCTCGGAGGGTCGCCCCGCAGCGGCTACGGTTTCCTCGCTATCGATGGAAACTACCGAGAACACATCCTTGGTGATCTTGAAGTTGTGTACAAGCTCATTGGAGTGTTCCTTGAGATGGGGGTCGCCTTGAACTAGTTCACTCAACGATCGCCAGCCTTTGATAGTCTCTGAGTCTATACGTCCTCGCCTAACTTCGTAGCCTCCTTCATAGGCTTTGGTCTCTGCTCTGGTCTCAAACCTGACTGACTTCACAACATCGTATGCGCCTGATCTTATGGCGATGTCTGGGCGGGGCCAGTAACGGCCGTCGATAGACACGCCCACATACTTATCATACCAGATCGAAGTGTTGAGACGGTGCGATGAGAACGTGAGTGTTGGCGCCATTCCCATTCCGACGAGCTCGATGGTCCCCCCGCGGATTTTTCCCGCGGGATGTACGTCTCCTGCAACAATGTCTACAATGTTCCCTTCCATATGACTGTTGGTACTGTAGAGTTCGCCTTCCTCGTCACCTGCAATCGCTTTTACGACGTTGAACAATGTCCATAGTTCAAAGAGGTCAGGGTAGGAATCTAGCGAGCCTGACCTGACCACGAACTTGACTGAGAGCCGGTTCTCAATTTCCGCCTTGGCACGCTCAGTTTGTTCGAAGAGCGATGAAGTCATTTCCTACGTCGACCCTCTAGTTGTCAGTCACTTGTGCCATCGATTTCTGCCTTCTCTTGGTCTTCGAGGTATTCGAGAATGATCAGGCAAGTCAATCCCTCAACGAAGCATCTACCGCTGCAGTCTTTGCTCAGAATCGTGTACATTGGAGCAATGCTGCAATACTTCCCGTGGTTCTTGCCCTTATAGAAAACACATTCCCCTTGCATGGAGGTATAGTCAAGTAGCAAGGCGAGTATGCGGTGATCCCTCTCAGTAGGAGCAAGTGTGAGCATATAGTAGACATCGTCTTCGGCCCGCTGGTGCGTTTCGGATGGTTCAACTTGAAGAGGCTTCATTTTTTGGAGCCCACCTCTTTTCCACTTCTGTAGAGAGTTTAAGAAACCATCATATAAAAGACGAAAAAAGCAGAAAATGGGAGGCAACCGGCAGAAAAAATAAGTGTCTGGTTCTCTATCCGAGCGTTGACCTGATGGCTTCAATACATTTCTTTATGCGGTTCTCTTCTACCGTTATCCTCTCGATGAGAGCCTCTACTGCGTCGGTTCCTTTTCTCCTGGCTTTTTCTGCATGCTGTTTGCCTGTCGGCGGTTCTTTTTCGACAAGATTGCTACCATTCTCATTAAGAACTTGGTTGATGTCAAGATTGAATTCAGCTTTACATAAGGCTTTGATGATTTTCTTTGTTTGTTGATCCACGTCTCCTAGGTCCGTCCAGATTTCGGCCGGTTCTGTTGCTCCTCCGTCTATGTATCTGTATACGGTGCTTGCTTTTTTCGAGACATCAGTTATGATTAGGTCTAGATAGGCTTGGCACAATTCATCTTTTCCTTTGGCTGTTGCTTGTTGAATGACTCTGCCAATCCAGTTGGTTTCCACTTCTGATGTATCGATGTTTAGCCATTTCCGACCGTTGATATCGTAGATTGCCACATTGCTTCTCTGTATGCTCCCCTGTTTTGGAGCGGCTACGCAGCTCGCTACCCAAGCTCTATTGAAACTTAGAAGTTCTTCTGCAAATGCGCCACTAACATTGGGGGCCAATATAAGAGAGCGCCTTAAGGGATTGTTTTTCGGGAGTCCTTCTCCACCCAGAAGATTTGATATGAATTGTTTGGCTTCATTGACACTGTTTGGCATGTTTCTACCAATTTCATAGATGTCTCTGTGCGGGGTGAGAAAACGTAGCTCTCTGAGAACCTTTGACTCTATGAAGCCTTTTACGAGCACAGGACGCCTTTCAAGGAGGACAAGCGAAGCAAGTATGGCTGTCTGATCTCCGAATGAATCGATAAGGTACTTCAATAGGAGGCAACCCCTTTCAAAACCTGTCTCAGGACTGTAAAGAATAGCTTGCTCAAACCTTTCCCAGTTGTGGCGACGGTCGGAACGATTTGCATATCGCGCGGCAGATTCAGGTACCCTCGTATTTCCTCTATCTTCAATGCGTCATCTAAGTCCTGTTTGTTTGCTTGTACAACTACTGGGATTTCACTTTGATTAGTAAAAGCCATCAACTCATCGAACGACCTGATGTTGTCATCGACTCTTTTGGCACTCGAGTCGACTACAAATATCACCGTATCCGCACCCTGCGCAGCTCTCTCCCTTGTGCAGAGGAATCTACGCTGCCCTGTGGTTGTGACAAGATGAATCAAAGAATTGAGCTTCCTGTCTCCAATCGCAAAGGGAAGCATGATTGGAACATAATCCAAGTAGAGAGTATGTTGGTCAGTGGTTTCAACTGACAGGGTGTTACTAGCTAAAAAGGATCTCAATTTTGAAGCAAGGAAACGCAGCGCGGTCGTCTTTCCACAGTAGGATGTACCCCAGAACACTATCTTGAATTGGACAGTTGGCAGTGATTCTGAGGAGGGTCTCTCTACGTATGGATTCTGGCGCATCTACACCGCTCCTCTCTATTCTTCTTTCACCAAATGCAACTAGTTGATTGCTGTTTCGCCACCCAGAGTCTTTACAAGCGCCTCTATTTCTTCCTCTTTAGCACTAAGCAATCGCATTGCAGGTGGTGAATTGGAAACCAGCTTCAGTATCTCATCTGCGACTTCTTTCATCTTGACTCGCATTAATCCTATGTTGACTCTTTCATCCGTGAGAGCAGTTACAATAAGAACACGTTCTTTCTTCCGACGCTCAGCGGTGATGTTATTCTCGTTTCCTTTAATCTGTGCCTCGACTTTTACAACACCTATTGACTGGGTAAAGATCTGTCGATCTCTCCAGGTTACAAGGCAGGTGTTGAAATCCTCACATCCAAATCTCTCTTGGCCCTCAGCCGCAATGCCAAAGAGTGCTGCTGACAGCACACCTAAGTCGTAGATCGAGGTACCCATGTCGCAGAGAGAGGCAGTGGCGAGAATCTTGGCATCCTCATCGATGAGCAGTATTACTTCAATTGAACCTGTTCCAAAGTTCCTACGATATTCGTCGATGACTCTGCGCAGTAGTGAACTCAACTCATTGTCCTTGTGGTTGACTTGGTCCCCTGATAGAGCTCCAACGCCGATCACGCCACTAGCCATCATACCCTCACCTTGGTGCCCTCATTTGAGCTAAGAAACAAGTCAGAAAGATTTTCAGTAGCTCTATCCTGCTGTTGGCGTAGACCCATTTCGCCCCCACTTTCTCCGGCTTCGGCTTTCAAGGATGGGACGCTATGTTTCCTTTGGCTTCTCAGCGCTTCAGATTCACTGACCAAACCCTTCTGTATGCTTGTCACGGCGCACCTGACGATCTTCGCTAATGTTGTGATATTTTTCTTCTCCCCGTTTATCGCCCCCATGCGGTACAACGCGATGGTAGCAACAACATGTGGTAACATGCCAAACGTCTCGCCAAGACTAGTCATCTTACGAATGTAGTCTGCTGCCAAGATCTGAGTTTTGGGAGAGAAGCCGCATTCACTCGCTATCTTTGGAATCCAAGCAACAGGGTCAGGCGGGGGAACATGGATTCCAGCCTTAAACTTCATAATATTGAGGTACGCATTGAACTCAGATGAGCTGAGCTCCAGCATGGGTTGCACATCGCGGAGCATTAATGGAAGTTTCGCTCTCCTGATCGCCGCGTAAACGGAAACTGCCGCGAATGTTTGTATCGAGCGCCCCATTGTCAAACGTCTCTTCACGATTCTGCGATAGATTGCGCACGCTTCCTCTCTAACGTAGAGAGGTAAGCTGAAGCGATCCGCCAAATCATTTATTGTGGTTAGAGCCTTGGCAATGTTCAGGTCTACAGAGTTTTTCGTGCGGGTCCTCGAGTGCCATCTTCTTAGAAGAATGGCACGGTAACGAGCTTTTCCAGCAAGAGTCTTACCTTTTGCATCCCTGAATCCGCCCCCGATTTCAGTGGATATCCCAAAGTCATGGAAAGCTGCTGTAGTTGGTGGACCGGAATTGCACACGGCTGCTAGATAGCCTCTACCGCAGTGATTGCTCTCACACAGGCTCGGGTCGAGTTCCGGGCTGAGAACTGGATAGTCCATGACGATTCCACAGTTCTCGCAGACATATTGTCCGCGCTCCAGGTCTTTGACCAACCTTCCGCTACAACTGTCGCAATTCTCCAGATCCTCTCTGAATGCCGTCTTGATTTTCCCATGCTCGGCAGATTCAACCAATCCCTCTTTCCCTCTCTTGAGGCTAGTTCTCGCTCTCCATCTTACGGAGAAGTCATCTCGCCGCCTCTAACCAAGGATAGTCTCATTTCGGCTATATATGTTTATCTGTTGGACTTGCTGACATATTAGGGGGAGGGAATGAAAGGGGGCGAACGGGAAGGACGTCCTATAAGACACATCCTAGCAGCCGAAGCGCGCGGATGAAGAAAAAAGACTCATAGTTATGAGTGATGTAGGGCTTGTTGGAAACAAGGCTCCCGATCGGCTCTCAAAGCAAGATAAAGTCCCACTGTAAGGGCAGAAGAAGGATCCTTCGCCACCCAGACCCTTCCGCCCTAAGTCTTCGCCCATAGGATAGTCAACGTTGTCTGAAGAGAGTTTTGAATAGAAACTGATAATTGGAAGAAACCTGTATCAACTTCTTTGGGAGGATTGTTGAGGATTGACGAACAGAGAGCTGTTGGACACTGTAACCGATGAAATTGGTCCAGAGATAGTTCACTATGTGTATGACCCAGGGTCCAAGATGAAAGGTATGCTCGTCGTTGATACGACTGCCTTTGGTATAGCCGGCGGGGGCATCAGGATGCTCCCAGACATAACATCCACCGAGATAATTAGGCTGGCGAAAACAATGACCTACAAGTGGGCTATAGCAGGCCTGCCCATTGGTGGGGCTAAAGGAGGAATCTTTGCGGATCCAGCTGCTTCGACGCACGAACTTATATTGAAGGCCTACGGGAGAGCTATAAAACACTTCATCAAGAACGGGATCTATGGTCCAGGCGCAGACATGGGGACAAATGAGGCAGACGTTGGGTTGGTACTGAAGGAGGGTGGCGCCAAGGATGCTCTTCCGACTGGGCTTTCATCGAAGATTAAGGATGGAATGCCTCTTGAGGATCATATAACTGGTTACGGGGTATTTGTTGGAGCCGAGGAAGCATGTAAGTTTGCTAACGTCGATGTTGAGGGCGCTAGTGTCGCGATAGAAGGGTTTGGGAAGGTTGGGGGTGGAGTTGCGAGGTACGCCGCCAAAAGTGGGGCGAAGGTTGTGGCGATCTCCACGATTAATGGGGCGATCCACAATGTGGAAGGGTTGGATGTTGAGAAGCTTCTCGAGATGAGGAAGAGGCTCGGTGACAAGGTTGTTCTTGAGTATGAGGACGCAAAGAAGATACCTAAGGAGGAGTTGTTCTATCTGCCTGTGGACATCCTAGTACCAGGCGCTAGACCAGATGTGATAAACGAGAAGAACGCCTCGAAGATCAAAGCGAAAATAATCTCTAGCGCTGCAAATATCCCAGTCACTGATAGTGCTGAGGAGATACTCTTCGAGGCAGGCGTAATCTCGGTGCCAGATTTTATAGCGAATAGTGGTGGCATACTGCTCGGTGTGGCGGACAGAATGGGGAGCACTGAGGAACAAGCTTTCAACCAGACCAGAAACACCATCACCAAACTAACAAAAGAAGTCATTGAAGTTGCATTGAGGGAAAAGATAAATCCAAAGATCGTAGCCATACGAAGGGTAAAAGAGAAGATCCTCAAGGCGGTTCAGAGAAGGCAGACAAAGATTATAGAGGAATTGAGGAAAGTAATCGAACGAAAAGCAACTTCTTAAGGTAAACCCTTTTTTCATTTCTAGTAGGTGAACCTGGAGCGTGAGGATTCTTGGTACGCACCGTCCGCGACGCGAAGGATAAAGAAGTGGTTAGCGCCTGCCCTAAAGATAGTGCGGTCAAGGAGAAGGGAGGGTTGAGTGAACGTGTCAGGGTTGCACTGGAGAGTTGGCTTCTCGAGGTGCGAAAGTCTACCCCTGACGTTTTGTCCGTGGCTGTTGTTGATGAGGTTGGTGCGCTACTGGCCTTTTCAGGTGAGGTTTTTGTCTCCACGAAGGATGAGGAATTTAATCTAGGAACTATATTGATGTTTATTCACGGTATGGCGGAGGCTGGATCCAGATTCCTTGGCTCTGGGGAGGTTCAGTTAGTTCACGTGAATTGCGATGGTGGAAAGTGGTTTGTTGCAAGGTTAGGTAGGGGTGTGGAAGTGAGGGGACTACTTGGTATAAAGACAACACTCGAGGCTAACCTTGCAGCCGTGATGCTTGACGCGCAGAGGGCGGCGGACAACATAACTAACATAATGGCTGAAAGCAAAGGTGAAAGAGAAGCGTACTTCGAAGCGCCGAAGAAGCTTTCAAAGTTAACGGCAGAGGATATGGCGGCATGGTGGGGACTGCGATTCAAGACACTGAAGGAGAAAAAGGGAAGGGGGAAGATGCGGGAAAGGGAACCCGAAGAGACTTTCTCAATAAGGGACTACTGGGATAGAGCTCTGCGAAAAGAAAAGAAAGGAACCTAGAATTAGATTTGGGTGAGAGACGGGGGCGATCGTTTTCTCTTCGAGACTTTTGATGTCGGATCTTGGTCCCAGATCAGGACTTATCATATGATGGAATTATATCGTTTACCGCGATTTCACAAATGTTTAAAGTTCGCATGACCGAGAAGTATTGTCGGAATCTAGTGCAGGGAGTTCCGGCAATGATGAAGCCGGACGGCTGGTGAAGGTTGGTGGATTGAGATGGGCGAAGTTATCGCGATTCATAGTTTCAAGGGTGGTTCAGGTAAGACTGTCGTAGCATCAAACCTGGCCTTGATGCTGACTCTCAGGGGTAAGAAGGTTGCTCTACTTGATTTCGATTTCAAGGCTCCTAGTCTCTTTGCTGTTTTCCACCCCAAGAAAGACTTTAGGTACTGGTTGAATGATTGGTCTCTAGGAGGCTGCTCGATACTCGAGGCTCTGGTTGATATCTCGGATCAACATGGTCTACCCGAGAAGTACCTCCAACTTGGATTTGCAGACCCAAGCGGGGAGTCCATTAAAAGAAGTCTTCAGGAGCAGCTAACACCCGAGGCTCAGGCGTCTTTCTACCAACAAGTGGTCGAGGATCTTGGCACTCTTCTCAAGGGCGAGGTCGACTACGTTCTGCTGGACACTTCGCCAGGTTTCTCGTACGCAAGTCTGACAGCGATCCTGTCATGTGAAAAGTTGCTACTTGTTACCCGGACAGATGAGCTTGATCTCGATGGGACGATGGAGCTCATCAAGAGTGTGTACGATGCTGTTTTGAAGAAGAGAGTTCTACTTGTCGTGAACCACGCGCCGCCCCAGATCCTCCTTAACCCTGGCGAGGGTGAGAAACTCAAGGGCGAAATAGTCAGTAAGCTCAACCTGAGAATTACTGCCCTAATCCCCTGCTACTGCGACTTGGTGGCTTCAAGAGGTAGGACTCTCATCGTGCAAGAAAACCCTGAACATGGTTTTTCAAAAAACATTAGCATTATAGCGGATCGTCTACTACACTAGAGATGGAGAATGAGGGGGTTGGGGGACAATGCTGTTCTACTTCTCCTCGGTAATAAGAGTGGGGATGGTTTGATTCACTTTTTATAAGAAAGTGACTTGTAGATGTTTTGTTAGGGTATTCCGGTGATGTTGCTTGATAGGGGCTGTCCTTGGACTCTTTGCGAATAATGCCGCTAGAGTTGCTTACCTTGTTATGGAGCGCAAACCCTTCATCGTGCTCGGCGAAGTTCCCCGAAACGCGATAAATGGGTTATCCGCTTTTTGTCCGAACCGTGTTCTCCGAGAGCTTGAGGGGGATGAGGTTGTCTCGTCTTCCTTGAAGCTCTTGAAAAGTTTTGTGGATGCTGAAAGAAACGATCCCTCTGCAAACAGATTCTTCTTGACAGCTTACGACATCTCGGTGGAGACGGTGTCGAAGCTCAACTCAGTCGTGCCCATAGGGTGGGTTGCCGTATTGTCCAAGATTCCGACTCAAACAGATTCGCTTAATGAATTCCCCGTGTTCGACGCTTTGTCTTCAAGCTTTAGAGGTTTCCCTACGGCGTGTGAGCTTGACTACGAGTTCTCATTGATTAGGAAGGTTGCATCTCTGCTTGAGGAGTGTGATGAAGCTACTGCGGATGAATTCACTCGTCTTGAACAGAAGGACTTCTATGACAAGGCTAAGGCTTTCAGAACGTTGATCACTCAGAGCGGTCAGGAGGCTCCTAAACAGTTCGTTGATAGTCTACTTAGGGACGTAATTAGATTTGACATGTCTGGTTTGCAGGTGAGCAAGATACTTTCACTGCTTAGAAGCGAGCGCTACGATAACCTTCTAAGCATCTTGGAGTCGAAGCTCGGGCCCTCTTATAGAGAGAGGTTAATAAGTGAACTTGCTGACCGAACTAGGAAACTGGCTCCACTTGATCCTCTATCAATAGTTTCTCTGCCAAGTGAATTGGTTCCGGTTGCTAAGGCGATGGTAAAGCTATGTTCGGCTTCGGTTGATGAAGTAGCGAAAGAAATCAGGAAGAGAAAGGGAGTAACATTCAAACTGCTCGAAGAGCTGAGAGAGCGAGGCTATCTCACCTTGAAGAGAGCCGAAGGAAAGATCAGGTTCTCGACGAAATCGTAGAATCGCTCTCGTCTTCACTGCTCTTTCTTTTGGATGTTTAATCGAAGCTTGACTACTCTCCGGTATTCCAGTGCACTTGCGTTCTTTGGGTTTTAGTCTTAAAAGAGATGCGTAGTTGATGAGAACATCAGAGGATCATTAATGGAGGATCAGCGTGATGCTATCTGTCTGAGGAATGGAGTAATATTAGAGGGTTTGGAAGACCTAGTACTCTCCGCGATTGTGGGTTTCCCCAGCCGAGAAGTCTACGCAGAGATACTTAGAAACGAGAATAGATATCTCTTTCATCCTCTGGACGAGCCGCCTTCTTTTTCTCAGCCGTCACAACCTTCCATGGGCACGAGTCATGTTGGCTACCTTTTCTCAAAACGGTTAAGGAACGCCTCTGACTATGATTTCGACAAGCGCTTACAACCATCTATCTCGGATCTTCGTTCAATGTATGAGTCAGGGGACACTCTGCGTTCATTTATTGTTACCAATGGTGTTGGGTGGGCCTTCAGGTTATTTGATTTCCACAATGTATCTCTCGCAGAGCTGAATTGGCTAGAATTTGGTTTCATCAAAGCTATGCGGAACGCAGAAACTGTTGATGCGTTCTTTAACTGCATACCGAAGCGGATGGCTCTAGGCTTGTTGCAAGGTAATCGGGGAATCATTGAATTCCTTGTTGGTGAGCTAGAGGCTGTCGTCACCGGAATTGAACGACTGCAAGACTACAACGGTGTAATGATTCCAACCGGGCGAATCAATGAGCTTCTCGCAGTTGCTCCGGGCGTCCTCGTGGTCGGTGAAGCCTTCCAAAAAAAGGATGAGTTACAGCCGAGCGAAGTCTTCGAGCAGCACATGGTGGGAGCATTCAATGCGATAAAGGGAGGCGACAATAAACTAGCGCTCAGCGAAGCTCTGAAGTTTTCTCTTCCTGCCATCTCCATTCTAACAGAAGTAGAGAATGGGCCTGATAAGCTTGGCAGAATTACTGACATGAATTCCCATCTGCTTCAGCTGAGACTACCTGATGTTCCGGAGTCGAAGAAACTCAAGATTCTCGTTGATTTCCTCAAGAAAACACTCGAATACGGATATCGGTTCCTTAAAGAAGGTTATTATAAACGAAAAATGTATCGCGAGCAGGGAAACCGATCGAGCAAGAAAGCAGACGGTTGTGATGTTCCGTGTTCCCAGAGTCAGATTGGTGGGGTTGGAGGACTCACGTTTAATGATATAGGGAAGTTCATGTTTGAAGCTACAAGTAGTTACCCAAATAGGGTAATTGGTCAGATCGTGCACCCACGTAACCAAGCGAATCGCTACGCGATCACTGACGTGAAACTAGTACCCTGTGATATGGCGATCAGCATCTCTTCTAGGAATACGACGAGAAAAGATTCTTTTGAGAGACGCGATATAGACTCTTCTACCGTTTTAGTGGGGAAATCGGTGAGCAAGGTTTGTTGTTGTGAGCATGAGATGTTCACTCTTCTTCACCCAAGCACGTATACCCTCAACGAAATGCTCCGCTCCGGGTTTACTTTCAATGCTATTGCGGTGACAAATGGTGAGAGGTGTCTGCTTAGACTTCACGACGGCTCAAACAACTCAATTCTTACAGCGAGTTTGCCTCACAGACAACGGGTAGGTGAGACCTTTCCTTACAAGGGAAGTGTCTCAAGTTGTTAAGACCGACTCTTCTTCTATTGGAACTTCTTCCGCGCCCGTCTTTCCTTCCGGAGATATGTCTTCTACTCCTTTGTCGGTGATGTTGAAGGCGACTTCCACATTTGGGTCTAGGTCTGGAGCGTCCAGAATCTTTGCTATCCTCGCATCGCCTTTCCCTTTCTTTAGGAGAACACGGTAGTCCGACGCGTGGAATAGTATGTTTCCACCAGTTGGTTTGTTCGGTTCCTTGAATGGCATTGCATCTGGCTGCGATTGCACCTGATTTGTCATTATGAAGGCGCAGTCAAAACCTCTCATCAGCCTCTTGATGTCTTGCAGGTGTAGGTTCAGCCTCTGCTGTCTTGTGGCGAGGTTCTCTCTTCCAGGATACTCTGCTCTGAAGTGCTGTACCATCGAGTCTAACACGACTAGTTTGATGTTCTGGTCGGGGATTGTTTTGAATAGATGCTTCATGGTGTCTACTTGGTCCTTTGTATTGAATACCTCGAAGTACAGGATGTTCTTGAGCGCCTCATTCGGGTTTAATCCAAATCTTTCGGCGATCTTCTTGACTCTCTCAGCTCTGAATGAGCCTTCCGTATCGATGTAGACTGCCCCGGCGCGAAGTCCGCCTTTTTCGACTGGCAGCTGCACTGTTATTGATGCCTGGGAGGACAGATTCGTTTTACCTGTGCGGAACTCTCCTGCGAACTCTGTTATGACCCCCGTTCGTACTCCTCCCCCCAAAAGCTTGTCGATGGCGTTGCATCCTGTTGTGAACCTTGTTACTTTTCTCTTCAATAGGTCTAGCGCTGTAGTACCTTCTTTGTTTAGGAAGCCACTCTTCTCAGATAGTTTTCTGGCTTGGGCTCTCACCTTTTCAGCAATCTCGACGCTTAGGTTGCAGTCCTCCGCGAGTTGCTTGGGTGAAACTAGGACTATTGTTTCACACGTCGTGTAGCTTGCGGACCTCAACCTGCTGATTGTGTTTGCAGCAACACCTACGGTCTTCAACTCGTCAACTAGAGTTGCCATGGTCTCACTCCATTCTCTAACGATAATGACAGATAACCTACATCTCTCCGTCATCGGCGAGATCAGCCACGCATCTCTTATAAGATTCAAGAAGCATCGGAATTATCTCATTCTGAGACACTCGTTTTTTGCCTTTTAAGCGAGGATTGGTTGATCCTTGGTCTGGCATGTGGTGTGGGATTGAATACAAAGGGAGCTTTGCACTGGCTTTCCTCAGTCTTTCCACTGTCGAATGATCTACTCGTAGGGCGAGTAATAGAGTGTGGAGGAGATTGAGCTCTGATCACGGTGAAAGCATCAATTCGGGAGCATTAAGTGAAGCGGAACGCCACCATGTTTCTATGCCATTGATTAAAAAGGGTTCCATTGTGAAGCGAAAGTACCAAGAGGCGATTTTCGATGCTTGTAAGGATGCAAATAGTCTCATCGTTCTTCCAACGGGTCTCGGGAAAACTGTGATAGCTGTCATGATAGTAGCGCACCGTCTATTGGTCTGCCCCACCTCGAAGGTGATTTTTCTCGCGCCTACAAAGCCCCTACTGAAGCAGCATAAAGAGACCTTCTTACACATCCTTGATTTAGACTACAATGAGATTCGCTTACTGACGGGAGAGGAGGCGCCCGAACAAAGAGTATCGCTGTGGCGTGAAGGGAAGGTCATATTCGCAACGCCCCAGGTCATTGTTAGTGACTTGTTGAAAGGAAGATACAATCTTGAGAAAGTGTCACTTGTCATCTATGATGAAGCACATAGGGCGGTCGGTAAGTACCCCTACGTTAGGATATCTCAGGAGTGCTCTAGACAGGCTGAAGCCCCTCAAATGTTAGGGCTAACGGCGTCCCCTGGTTGGAGTGAGGACGAGATCGCCGAAGTAAAAAGGAACCTGAGGGTTGAACAAATTGAGGCCAGAACAGAGACAAGCATAGATGTCGCCCAGTTTATTAAACCAATGGACGTGCAATGGGTTAGGGTACAGCTTGGATCAGAGCTAGCCCTCGTTGGTAGATTAGTTGATGATATGGTGGATGAGCGACTTAGAGCACTTGTGGACTACCGGCTGATTAAAGAGGAAGATCTTTGGAAGAAGAGCAGAAGAGCTATTGTTGAACTTCAGAGGAACCTCGCAGATCAAGCGAGAAGTGGACCAGACCTTACTCCTATGGCTACTTACCAAGGCTTAACTCTGACTGCCCAGGTCATAAGGCTCTCCTATGCGCGGGAGCTCCTAAACACGCAGGGGCTCTACGCGTTAAACCGATACTTGGAAAAACTCATTGTTGAGTCTGAGTCTCGTCGGGCCAGCAAGGCGTTGAAGGAGCTTGTGGGGGATGCTAGGTTCACTGTGATTAATGATACTGTCAGAAGCTTGTTAGAGCGCGGGGTCAAGCATCCGAAGCTTGTTGAACTCTCAAGGGTATTGCAGGAGCAAATCCGTAGAAACCCCAATTCGCGGATACTCATCTTCGCTCAGTTCCGTGACACTGTAAAGCAGATAGTCGAAGAGCTTAGGAGTCAAGGGATCTCTGTGGGTCCCTTCATAGGTCAAAGGCGGGGAAAAGAGTTCACAGGGATGACGCAGAAGAAGCAAGTCAAAATACTCAGAGATTTCAAGGATCGGCTCTACTCCACCCTGGTCGCAACAAGCGTTGCTGAAGAAGGACTTGACATGGCGGAGTGTGATTTGGTGGTGCTCTACGATGCAGTGCCCAGCGAAGTCAGATACATTCAGAGAAGAGGCCGTATAAGTAGACATAGTGAAGGCAGAGTCGTGACTCTAATCACTGCAGGCACACAGGATGAGAGATACTATCTGTCCGCGATCTCGAAAGAGAAGAAGATGAGAGACGTTATCTCAAGAATCAAGGAGGCGAAAACTACGAAGATAGAGGATTTCTTATTCGGATCCCCAGATGAAGGTGACAAATCAACGAGATCTGATGGAAAGGAGTACAGCCAATCAAAAGACCGTAACGCGACCGACGGAAAAAGTGATGACCCCTTCATAGAAAGCTTCACCCATATGTTTAAGGCAACCGACTTGCTCAGAACAGTGGTTGCTGACAATAGAGTGGTTAATTCGAAACTTTCTGCTAAACTTAGAGAGAAGGGGTTTACCTTGATCACGAGAACCACGAGGGGAGCTGACTACATAATTGGGGACGATGTTGGCGTCATCTGTATTAAACACGAGGATCTTTGGAAAAACGATGATTCCTACAAAGCGTTTTGCGAGAGGGTCGACCTGATCAAGGAAATCTTTGCCGTCCCAATCTTGATCTATGAAAGGAACAACAGCAATCAGAGAGAGAACACACAAGCCGCCAATGTGTTCCTTAGTGATGTGATCGCATATTTCACCGTTGTCAAACGAATTTACTCTATTGCAGTCACCAACGAGGATGAAGGATGCAATTTGATCGGTAGCATGGTGAGACTATTGTCGCACTAAGCCCACAGAAAGAACATTTGAGCTTTTTTAAGGTAGCAGGTCCTTGCCCGCCTCACTGGACTTATTGCGATGTTCACAATTGAATCCCGCCACTGGCTATGAACATTAGCTACCCTTTTAATATGTTGGTGAATATTCATAAGTTAGAGACGGTCTCGCGTCGCAGCCGTGGGTAGTATCAAGCCGAAAGTACACGCATACGATTGGGACCCAAGCAGGCATGAATTGGAATCTGATGCGTGGTTGTGTGGTAATTCCGATGGCTTCATCGTCTGATGATTTGATGAGAAACAAGGTTTACTCAGTCCAGATCACGGTTGATGGAGTCCTATGTTGCTACGAAGATTTTGGTGGCAAGGACGAAGGACCCGTAGCTGAGCCCTTGCTTGTCACAGGCCTGCTCAGCGCAATGGCTGCGTTGGTCAGAGAGATAACAAAGAAGGGGGTATTGAGAAAGATAGAGTCGCCACCCGTGAAGTTCTTTGCATCACAAGCTGTGGAGACTCCTCAAGTCATAATTTCAATGTTCACTGACATTTCTTTCCCTGACTACCTCTGCGACATTATCTTAGAAGACATTTCCCAGTTCTTTCTAGAGAAGTATGTGGGATGCTTAGTTTCGTGGACAGGGGAAAACTTGACGATGGAACTCTCTCCGCACATGAGGAAGATAGTTAAAGAGGATATTGAGAAGTACTCGGGCAGGGGGTCGGTGGAGGCAGAGGGCGCTAAGAGCCCTGCGATTAGCCGTTCTGTCCAGAATTCTAGTGCGACCACTGGACTTTAGAACTCGTTTTTCAAGTAGGAATCTAGAACTAGTTTTTCTTTCATGGTGTCTTCGAGGCTAGGTAGCTCTATTGTCCACCACTTTACGCCATAGAGACTATGTAGGTGGTCTAGTGTCTCCTTGACTTCCTCGATTCTTGTGAACGGATGATGTTTTCCTCCTTCTTCCTTCAGGTAGATGTGGGCTGCCACGACCTTGTTCTCTACGATTCTGAGGAATTCCTTGGGAGATCTGTTTTCACTTTTCACCCAAGGACATGAATATGCGTGTCCAAGATCAAAGCAAATCTTGGTGCCACATTCTTCTGATAGCTCAAGCAGACTGCGCGGGTCGGACGACAAGCCGATTCTGAGATTCTCCACGCAAATAGTGAGGGCTTTCTTCTGAGCAATGTCAACGAGATTCTTCAGATCGTCGACTACATTTCTTGTTGGACACTCTTCTTCATCTACTGCGGCGTGAATCACAAGATATTCTGCTTCAAAATCCTCTAGGAAGTCTAAATACATCTTTAGCGTATTGAACGTATTCTGCCTGATTGCGTCATTCGCCGAGCCAATTGCTAGGTCTAGGAAGGGCGAATGAAAGAAGATTCCTAACCTGTATCGTCTGATGACTTCTTTCATCTTCATCCTACTTTTCATAGTCGCTGGTATTGGTTTCTCGTCGCAATCTAGCTCAACTGCCTCAAAACCCGAGCTGAGAGCAAGTCTCAGAACATCTTCATAGTTCTTTGATACCCATGAACACATTGAGAGCAAAGGACGAGCGACTAGCAAACGTGACTCATCTCCTTCCCTTGATCAATGTGACCGTATGTGATAATCGTTTGTCCTATGGGAAAAATGGGGCAAATCAATCACTTGCGCGAGAAACTTGGTGATGAAGAGAATCAAGACACCCTAAGGGGAGGGTAGTGTCATCCTTACTCACGTTAGCCAAAGTATTCCGGCGGCTTGGTTGCTTTGCCTGGCTTGGACGGGCGTTTCGTAAGTTCGCCCTGGATTTTTACGAGTTCTTCTTGCATCTTCTTTATTCTCCCATCTAGAAGTGATAAATCCAAGGGAATTTGAAGCCGTTCCCTCACTACTTCGAGGAGGCATTTGGAAGCTGCTGGATCCTCTGTTAGTAAGGGGTACGTGTCTGCAAGCAAGCATACCCCATCTATTCCATATCCTATCTGGGCCACGACTGGTGCCAATCCGTTTACGCCTGAGATAGTTGCACCTTTGAATATTTTTGTGGTCTTGTTCCTTGAGAAGAGTTCTATCAGTTCGCTGGTTGTTCCTGTGACCCAGACTTTGCGTTCAACGGGGATGAATCCACATACACTCGCAGCCAATGCGACGATGAGTTCCACGTTGTAATTCTTGCAGGTGCTCGCTATGTAGTCGGAATACTCGTACTGCCCTACGTTGTTCGAGGGTTGAAAGTCACCGGTAAAAACGAACACGTCACGAGGAGAGTCACTCTTGTTCGAAAAATACAGAAGTCCATGGGGTAAGCTGGGACGCCCATCCTTCCTTATTTCAACACTTGGCGGACTATCAGTGCAGAATATCTCACGTATCTTTGCAGACTTGAGGCCTCTGGCTATAGCGAGGGCGGCCATCTTGCCAACATTTGCCACTCCAGGCATGCCAACAAATGCCACCGGTTTTCTGAGAGATGAAAGATCAACTTCCTCGCCGCTCTTCCTAACACGAATCAAGTCTAGCACACCCCTTACTACCCCAGAACGTCCCTTCTATGAGCGAACTAGCATTCATGTTCGTCCTAAGCTTCACCCTACTATTGAAGGAAGCTATGTCGTCCAGCGTTCATACATAACTGCGAATGATAGCTAGTATTTGAATCTTTGCTTCACTTGATTCATCTTCACCGTGAAGAAGGACAAGATAAATGAAAATGCAGATCGGAGTCATGAGGAACAAGGAAGTAACCTATTCTTGGAAAAAACAGACATGTGAAGACGGAATTCAGGAGGAGTCGCCGACTTAGCTGTAGGGAAGAGAATTGATGAGAGAAATGTTCTTTCAGCCTCATCATCCATTGGAGCCGTCAAACTGGTGGTCAACAAGGTCAGGCGTTCAAAAGAGTCAGAAAAGCAGAAAAATATCTAATCGGTGCTCTGTTCAGTCTTCTTAGGCATCGCGCGTTTTTGTTTTGAGAGTACCTGAATCCCTATTACTCTTCCCGCTTTTGCCACTACCTTCACTTGGCCGTCCAACGTAAATATGCCATCGAGGTTATCCACTTTTTCGAGTCTGCTCTGCTCCACCTTTTTGCCTAGTACCTTTGTCTGAATCTGAGCACACCTATAGACAGTATTATTCATGATCACGGCTTCAATTTCCGTTCCTTCCGGGGCCTTGCCAAACTGCTTGATCATGGAGTCAATATCCAATTCAGACGACACGTCTGCATAACTCGGAGGAGCAGGTGCCAGTCGATGTGAAGGTGGCGGCTCAACCAAGGCTACTGGCTTCATAGGTATAGGTGGTGATGGCTCAGTCACAACCGCAGCTCTTGGGCGTTCAGGTGGCGATGGCCTGATACTTGGCGCAACTTCTTTGTCTATGAATATTTTCACCGTAGGAGGTGCAGGAGGAGGTTTCTCTAGAACTCGTGAAGCCGATGGACTTCTAGGGCTAGTTATCTCCCGAAGGAGATCTCTGAATCCTTGAGTCTCTTCTCCCTCTTCAACTGCTTGTACGCTGTACGATAATCCGAGTTTACTCCTGATTTGTTCTGCTGCGAGTCTAGCCCCAATGAATCTCGTTCTTATCCTAGATTCCCTGCCGTTGAAGTTGTAGATTTTTCTCCTACCGTGATCGATCAAGATCACCACGCTATTCGCTGACAATACATCGTTGACCTTGCCCAGATCAACTGGAACATGAGTCCCATCGTCTTGAACTTCAAAGACCTCGAAATCCATTGTATCGCAGCACACTCGCGCGGTTGATGATACCGTAGACCAATTTACATGAAGTTAATTTAACGTCTGTATGATATAAAGTGTTCGAGTATATTGCAAACTTCGCAAGAAAATTCGCAACTCTTATGCGAACACTGACGAAAAATACTCACCCGAAAGGCTGAACTGCTATTGGTTCAACATGCTTTAGTATGAATTGAGAGACGTTGTTTACTCATCATGTGGTTTTGATGCGCGTTGACTCAAATTAGAGGTGAGCTGAGATCACCAAGGTCAGCTTGATTCGCGCTCCGGTAGATATCAGATTGCTGTATCCTCCCATTGGGATGGCATACGTCGCGAGTTACCTGAGAACTTCCGGGTATGAGATAAAACAGCTTGATCTCGCTGTTGAAAAGAGACTTGATTTGAGGACAACACTGGGCTTGGCAGAGTACTCAAGAACCAGTGAGGTCATGATCAAGATTCTCTTCAAGGACGAGCACCCAGTTTCTGCAGAAGAACTGCACCAAGATCTCATGAAACCAGAAGTCAGACATGTGTCAATTCTACCTTCAGACTACAGTATTCAAGACGTGGATAACGTCATCAAGTTGATCCCAAAACTCACGGATTCGTGTGCCCACATGATTAGGCAAGACGGAGCAGAGGTTGCCGGTTTTCACGTCGTGTGGGATTCGGCGCTCCTCAGTCTGCTCATTGCTAAGAGGCTAAAGGAGATCGATCCAGACCTTCTCGTTGTCTTCGGTGGCCCGGACTGCTCTAGGTTGTTCAGAGGAGGATTGTTCTCCCAGCTGGGGCTTGTAGACGTGGTCGTTACTGGCGAAGGAGAAATGACTTTCGCAGAATTATTATATCAGTGGGAGAAGAACAACTGGAATTTGAGGAAGATCAAGGTCAGAGGTTGCATTGT
>Ga0315309_1000260_pt1 | contig 31623 bp, 27 predicted proteins | sample TDP4_MG_FD_203080 | JGI IMG/M metagenome (GOLD analysis project Ga0315309, IMG submission 203080) | Freshwater sediment microbial communities from Lake Towuti, South Sulawesi, Indonesia - TDP4 | ecosystem: Environmental > Aquatic > Freshwater > Lake > Sediment | place: Indonesia: South Sulawesi...
TATTTCTTGTTTCCTTGTTTTTCTATTCGAAGTAATAATTTCTCTAATTTCTTCTGACGGACGCATTTCACTCTGGGCTTGTCCTAATTCCTTGTAAAACCATGCCATTCGGTCTTTCAGCAATTCATCAGTCACAGATCCCTTATTGATATCGACCTTTGGAACTTCGATCAGAAAAGGCTCTGGCCATCTGCCTTGAAGCTTCACTATCGCTTGTCCGACCTCAAGCTTCGTTAAGATGTCTCTGTCTTCACCGGTTAGGTTTAGCGCTGAGGCCATGACGTTTATGTCACTTCTCTCTTTCAGTCCAAAGCAGACAGTAGTGTAAGTATTGCCGAGCGCTGGTATAGAGAGCAGACTTGGGTCCTGGTCGATCACTACCACCGACTGCCCAAACTCCCGCACCTCCCGCATGAGAATATCCGTGATCGTCTCTGTTCCTGAGATTATCTGAAGCTTTCTTGAAAGGATATGATGCGCTTCCTCAATGATGCAGATATGCTTCAGGGTTTCCCTTTTTCCTTCAGCCATTCTAAAATGATGGATCCACAGTAGTAGCGATTCTGTTAGGAAAATCTTAGCCGAATCGGTGAGAGAGTCAACCTCAAGAATCACGTTTTTGGCCAAGATGCTATCGATCGGGTAGTTGCCATGATTTAGAATTCTGTCCATCTCGCCAAAACAGAGGGCTGCAACAGCGCGGAGTGCTGAGGCAAGCCACTGGGTCTCCCTTCCTTTGCACTCATAATTCTCTAAGTATGATAACACGTTCCTGAAGCTTGGCCAACTGTTGTTTCCGTTATATACACCGAAGTCCTTGTACACCGAATCAATTGCTTTGGATAATATGTAGGTCACACCTTCACCCAAGAAATAGGAATGACACGCTATTTCGATCAGCTTGGAAAGCCAGACATGAGGACTTGTTCCTCTTGGAGGTATTAACGGATTAAAGTGCAAAGGGCAGACTTCGCGGCCAACTGTGAAGACCAGTATTTCTTTGCTGCTTGCCTCAGGGAGAGCCAAGAGATCGCGGTAATTGCGCTTCCAGTCAACGACCAAGAAGGGCTTGTTTTTTCTGAGGAACTGCTTGACTAGCAGCAGTGCGAGATTAGTCTTGCCGCTTCCAGTTGAGCCTACGAAAAGGAGGTGGCGAATCATCTCTTGCTCTCGTATGGCAAATGGATATGTTCGGTTATGGTCATGAACTACTCCGACTAGGAAATCACCGTTCGCTGTGGCTGTGTCTGGGTAGTTGAAAATAGGAATCTCTCCTGTCAGCTCTGGAAGAAATCGCAGTGTGAGGTATGTGTTGAGGTCGCTCTCGATAGAATCGTCTTCGTTATCGGCAAGGTCAGACAGGATCGCTGATCGAACCAACTCTTTATCGAGAAGCTGGGCAACCCTTTCTTTCCGTTCTCCGACACTATTTGTTCCAAAGGTATATCCTCTCAAAAAGATCTACCTCCTAGTGTCATATCCGCTTCTTCTTTCCACAGCCTAGACAGGTCCAGACAACCCATTGACCTGGAATTTCTTTGACATGCCCCGTTTCCATCTTACACTTTTACGGTAACTTCTGATAGTCACTTGTTCAAAATCCAATTCCTTCAAATTCTAATCCCTCGAAAACAACTTCCCAGCCAATGCTGCAAGAAGAATGAAAACTAGACCAATAGCGACCAACTGGATTTCCCAAGGCATACAGTATCTTTGCAACAGCCCGACAACCCAAGCAACCAATCCTATGCTGAATGAAGCCAAACCTAGAAGCAACAATGCGATTACAACTTTTTCTATGGAATCTTTAAAACTCAAAATGGATTCACCCTGATCGCTTCTCAGTCAGGTACTGGCGCAACTCCAAATCGAACTGAGCAACGTCATCATCCGAGCCATACACTTCTCGAAAAGCTGCAATCGCTTCCAGCCCTAGATCGGTAACAGACATCTTCGAAAATATCGCCATACCCTTTTTCGCCGTCAGACTTGTATTAAGTAGTTCAGCTAGGCAGCTTTCCACGTTCTTTCTAGGTATCTTCGTCAGTTCCGAGATGATGCTTGAGCGGGTCACTTCGTTTGCAACTGCAACAAGAACTTTGTAAGAACCTTTGTTAAGAGGAAGAAGTCTTCTTAAGCAGTTGACGCAGTAGTGGGTGTTCGTGTATCTTATCCCACATTGTTGACAGAGCTTCTTTCCGCACGAATGGCAAATGCTGAACTCTTCTTCATCGATTCTTAGTGCCTTACCGCAGTTATCGCATACTGGTTGCCGCGTGACCCGTATGATCCTATTATCTACAGGAGAAGTTAGGAGCTCTCTTCCACCTAGAAGCCCAGCAGTTTCAACTACACGTTTTTCACTGAATATTGTTTGCGGCCTTTCATCTTTGTTTTCAAGCTGAGAGAGCCTACTTTCAACTTGGGCAAGTCTGTTATCAAGTCGAGCTAACACCTGGTCCAAGACCTGCCACACATTCTGCTTTGCATTGTCATCCATTCTGATCACCAGATATAGAGCACAAGAGAAGCGGGAGTTATGCATCTTGAAAAACGGTTCTCTTCAGATACCTATAGATAACATAAGCCAGAACAACAACAAGCACTATCGGAAGTAGGATAGCAATCGTCCAAAGAATTAGCACCGCCAACACAACAGCGATTATAATTCCTAGAAAATCATCCAAGATATCTGCCAACCTTTCCCACCAACGATCGGGAGTAGAATAGCTACTGTTTGTGAATCACTCTGCGTTTGAGCCTGGAAAGTATTGACTGCTTCTTATGTTTGGTTTGGTGGATTTCTCGTTCCCTGAGCCATCCTTCAAAACTGCATACTGAGCAGTCTATTCTTCTATTGACTTTGTATCTTTTCAGGTCAAGTGGGTTTGCGTATAGCAACAGATTGTACTCTTCAAGAAATGCAGTTTCTCCTTGAAGGATCATTAACGCGAGTTTGGCTAAGCATAAAGCTGGTATCGATAGATCTACCCACAATCCCTGTTGAGCATGCAGCTCGTCTTCGGAGAGATTGTATGCTTGTGTAGCTGATCTATCCACATAGTACGATTGTGCTGTGACATTGAACATACAGTTGAAACATGCCGTCCTGTTAGGCACGACTGAAAGAACGTAGCCGCCAGACGCTTTTTCAAAGATGCCGCCGTAGACTGCGGGAATGTTCTTCTCAATGGAAATTTTGTTGATCAGGCTGTTGACTTTCGCGCTGCCGCTAGATGCTATGACAAGATCCGACTTTGCCATGAGCTCTTCCAACTTGTCTGTCTCTTTCAAAACATCCAACTCATATGTCCGGACACCTGCAAACGGATTGTGCAGTTCAATCGCTCTTCTGCAAATCTCTGTCTTTGGCTTTCCTACATCTTCTATCGTTCCTTCGTGACGAATCACGTTCACCAGTTCGAGTTTTTCATTATCAACCAAAATGAAGTTGCCAATGCCTGTGTTTCCAAGATATTTTGCTATTACTGAACCGCCGCTGCCAAGACCAACTATCATGACCGTTTCCTTTGCAAGAAGTTCGTGTTGTGTTATCTTTGAAACTCTGTCAAGCAATTCTCTTTCATCGATGCTTGCTGGTATGTGGATGACTTGGTGCGGCAGTTCAACGAATTCTTTTCCTTGCTTGTCTAAGTCCCAAAACCTGAATCCGTTGAGGGTTACTAACATTATGACATACCATGGTCTTTGACTGTTTTTGATCTGCTGGAGTTGGTGTTTATCTGCCCCGCTCGGATGAGGATAGACGCTCCAAGGATGAAGATGGTATTCGCCGAGCAAACGAATGTTTGGCATTGCCGATTGAATCTCTGCTTTTCTAGCAGTCGCGTATTCATTATCGGGAGAGAAACTTATCGCGGTTCTTCTTGCATTTGGTCCGCCGTCTATGAAATCAGTTGGCTCAAGGACTAGACTGGGGTTGTGGATGATGCCGAATAGATAGCCCCCAGACTCTAGTCTTCTTGAGCTCCAAAATTTTGCATCTCTGTGGATTTTTCGAAGAACATCTTTGCGAATGATTACTTTGCTCGGATGGATCATTTCATTCTGCCGCTGTAGAAATCGTCTAAAAACCTCATTGTTGTTAGGTAGACAGCATAGGCAGTCCAGTCAGGGCTCCACTCTTGATCCTTGATGTAGCAGATACTTTTGTCAGGATGGATGTGCAAGTTGACGCACGGTAGTTCTGGACTCGAAACGTATACTTGCATCTTCTCGTACGGATGATTGTCCGAATATTCTAGCAGAATCGTGTGACCGCGAAGATAGCCCTGCCAAGCCAGTTTTCCATTTTCATCGTCCTGATTAAGAGAAAAGGAAGTGTTGTTAAGCATCTGCCTGATCTCTGCTTGGAGTCTCCTCTGGCCTTGGGGTGTCTGGTACCAGTACATTCACTCCTTTCTCCTTTGCCAGCAAAAACCTCATAGCTACAATCAATGCTCCTGCAGGCGTGATGCTAAGTGCTTTATACTCAGCGATCTTCTCATTAATCTCGACGTTCTGCGAATCTGTTGCTCCTATGACGGTTACTTTGAGAGGGCTTCTTGGATAATCAGCGGGATATTGGATTCTTATCTCACCTAAGCCTTCTATACTTCCTATCCATGACAGCATGCTAAGGTCGTCTTGATACAGGTCGAAGTCTGGAAAATATCGTTTCATCTCTTGATATTCTGCTTTGAGCCTCTGTATCTCGGCTGGAACCTTATACCAGCTCCATGCCTCTTGGCTTTCCATCCCTCTATTTATTGCAGCAAGCGGAAAAGGGATTTGAGGAGCCTTGTCTGCTCCTCTACCCTTCCACAGTTGCGGAAACTTCAGCCACCAAGTTGTCTTCGGGATCTCCGTAGCATCAGGCGGCAGATTTGCCAGTCTGTCGCCCTTCTCTCTATCGTACACTCTTCTGGACATCGGAGACACGTACACTTGTCCGCTAGGAAGTCTCTCATCCGGCGAACCCTCAAGAACAACTCTGTTTTCGTTTAGCAAAGCTTGTGGTACAACTCTTCTATACACCATTTCTATTCACCTCTTCCTAGTTCGCTTTCACACAATCGTCGCCAATTGTATCCTGAGGAACCGATCAGGCCAACAATCCTCCCAAGAGCAATTGTTGGATATCGAAATCGAGATGCGTGAAAACGGACATAAGGAATCGCTCAGGGTATTGAGCGCATTAAAAAACAAAAAGATCCACAAAGAGGCGGTAAAGATCCCCCTCATGACGGCTTGCAGATATCCTGATCAGAATGTCAAGACAGCACGAATGCGTGAACGCGCTAGCCTCTTTTTTCTGCGCTAACGTCATCTCTTCAGCGAGGATTTTTCCCGTTTGGAGGTAGCAGTTTCGGACCAATCTTTGTTTCACTAAGCCCACCTGTAAGAAAACACCTCTGTCCCTTTGCGTTGTCTAGGTTAATTGCTAGGGTCATCCTGTGCAAGGGCGATTTCGAAAAACTAATCTCTATAAAGGCAATATCATGACCTATTGTTCATTGTAAAAATGCAACAGCCTCATTTTGGTCTACGCTAGCGTGACCCCCTTCGCTTTTCTCGATCATGATTGTCCTCTCTAATCAAACGTGCTGTTGCCTTCGGATAACAGGAACGGCATAATCTAACAGAATGCATATCACGACGTAACGTGTTGCTACCACAGAGATCGCAGGTTACCTCCCTAGACCTGAAGGTAGCGCGATTCCTCTTTTCCACTCCCTCGAGAGTCTCCAATCGAATATTTAGTTCCTTTAGCTCTATAGTAAGCTGCTCTCTTTCATCCTGCAAACTACAGGACCGCAACGCTTCCCCAATCTCATCAATACGCTTGAGAAGCCTCACATATTCCCGAAGCTCTTTTACTCTAGGCCTTACCCTTCTAGCAAAACGTAGCGCCCGAGCCATCAAATCGACTTTGCCTAAGACACAGATTTCCAAGCAATGCTGAAGGTGTAAATCACCAGTCTCTACAGCTTCCCTGAAGAAATGCGAATACTTGTTAACGCGAAGTAGATTGCTCAACCATTCAGGACTTCTCTTGAAAATCACAGCTAACTCTCTCAGAGCAAGACCAGACCGCATGTGCAAACAACATAGAGCTTCGGCAATACGCAACGGATCCGCGTCCTTTCTATCAAGATTCTCAGTCAAACTCAGCATGATCTCGTTGCACTCATTGGCTTCAATGACGCAGGCCGGAATAGTCTTCCATCCTAGCTTCTTGGCAGCTAGGAGACGCCTATACCCGGCGACCATCCTGAACCCAGAGTTGCCTAAGCGTGCCACAACAACGGGATGAAGAAGCCCCATTGCTTGTAAGCTATTTGCCAGCTCATTAACCTCTTCATGGCCTGGCTCGGACCTCAAGAAACATACAGGATCAGAAATGCTTTCTATGAAAACCTCTTGCACACTAGGCGGATAGGCAGGGATAATGGGTCTATCTGATGGCAAAGTCATTTCAGGCTATTCCGCCAAGTTTTGTTGACAAATCTCCTACATAGTGTCTCAGAAAGTCGATTGGACTCGTAAACTAGGAATGGTTTGAATGCTCTTCAGAGATCAACTCGAAGGGTTAATTCTTCTGTGATCCCTTGAGGAGGTCCCTTTTATAATCTCTGATCGATAATTCGACCATGAACTTCATGCTGTGTGGTTCAGGCTTCTTGGATCGGCGTTCTCGATTAGCTCGTCAAGATGCCCGCTATTCTCATCTTCAATTCGCGCTCTAGCGCCAGAATACGACTCAACCTGTTCTCCATTCTTTCGCGTTCACACTGAATCTCAACTAAAAGTTTCTCTAAGGAGTTTTTTCTCAATGCGGTTACTTTTGACGACAATTTGACATCCTCCACTCAGTTTTTCAGCGACCCACAGAAATAGGAATCACGCAGACATTGAACTACCAGATATCAAACCACGCTAGAGTCTATCCTAATCTGTTCTGCTCATAACGGCTGTATGCATGTCACCTTGTCTCTAAACAGAAGTTTCATGTAAGAAAAACAACAAACCGAAGACGCGTCTACAAATACGCTCAAAGACGCTCAACGTATCATCAGCTTTCAAGTAAGGGACCTCCGAATAATGCTCGTGCAAGCGAAAAACCGAAGGGCGTAAACGTCACTTCTTTTTGCCTGCCAGTGTAAGTAAACGTTTCTTTAATCAGGCCCTTCTCTATCAAATTGTTCAAATTCATTGTTGTCGAAATCTTCTCAATATCTTCCTTAGGCCGACCAGCATCACTTGGTTCCTTCGACAACGTAATGAAACCCAGCTCCTTCATTTTCGCCAATATGTCCTTCGTGAGAAACACTTCTATACGCTTTTTTGATAGATCATTCCAAACTTCAAACGCCGCCTTGAACACTTTATATGCATATGAACTCTCGTCACTTAGAATCGTTATGTCAACTCTTGGAGTCGGCAGTAAAACCAACTGTTTGCCTTTCTCATTAACCCATTTGAAATACCTTTCCCTACTGTATTTCACTTTTCCTGCCGTTTCATTATACAACACGAAAGCATTCTTGACTGTGGCGACAGCGTTGTTGACTGCTGTAACGGCTATTCTAGTCATTCCAGTAACGTCGACGAAGATCTCGTTGTACTGCTTTGAATTGTTGACCAGCACACCGTATACGGTTCCGAATACACTATCATAATCTTCCATTGACACGGAATGACTGTCGTCTATCATTTTTCTGTCTCTGAAACTCCTTATCAGAGGATCATTTTCGAACTTATCAATGACGTCCTTCTTATAGTCGGGATTGTTTTCACTCCATCCTCCGTCTCGCTGGCGAAGAAGTATGATGCGGTTGGGCATCTTTGCATATATGCAGTCCAATACTCTCTGGGGGACAGCGCCTAGAGCGGTTATCAACAATGTCCCAGGCAAGGTCTCACGTTAGTTGTAATACCCTTTCCTCCTATTTAAATTTGAGATGAATCTCATAGTTTCTAGTTAACTACGAGCCCTCTTATTTAAGGGAAGAGACGGATCTTTTGGCGCGCTAAAAAAAGAGATCAATCTGTCTGTATCTCTAGGAGAACCTCAAGTCATATCGAGATCTAGACATTATTATTGAAGGAGTTTGAAGTTACATCTCTAAAAGGTTTGGCTGTCCTAAAGTCTTATGGTAGCCATGCAATATGCCACGTCAGACAAGATTGAAGCTTCACGAAAAATCAGAGAGATAATCTCAGAACAAGCACTATTTCTTACCTTGGTAGATTTGATTGAAAAATGTATTTTGGTTATTTGTGGAAGAGCGGTAGAACAGCGATGGAACTACTTGGAAAGGCGGGTTGAAACCATTATCAAGTTTGTTGAGGGAAAGGGCAGTCTGAAGGAAAAAATAGTTACATTGCTTTCCAATAATGGATTGATTGGTCCTTCTAGTGGCTTCCATGGAGATAGTAACTGGTTGAACAAAGCTTTCGAAAACGCCCTAAGAAGGCTAACTGCCACCGGACTGATAGTTGAACAAGAGGAAAATCTCGTGTTCACAAACAGTTCCTACAGGCTAAAAAAGTACAAGATAACCCAAAAGGGTCTTGAATATTTGAAAAACGATTCTTCTTTGACTGTGAATCTCAAAAGACTAATTTGTTTAGAGGACGTTCTCAGGACGTCACTTGTCTCAAAAGATGAAACCAGCAATTTCTCTCATAAGCGTAAAAGTGAGAGTTCGGCAGAGAATTTCGCATAGCAAATATTAGATGCACTTTCTCTACCTGTCCTTGGGGCGTTTGTGGTCTAAAGAAGCCGTATCTGGGCAAGAGACGCAACATATTTCTTTCTAGCTCAAAGCAGAGCTCTGCGTTGCTTTCTTGCAGGCAACTGAGACGTAAAATGAGTTCTCCTTGATGCCACTATATCGCTGAGAAACAATTGTACCCAGTTGGCGCATTTCGAGATTCAGCGCAGATATTGGTAGCGGTGCTGCGAGAATCCTTCTATGAAAGAAGCACTTGAATGCGTTTCAGGAACTTACCGGTGCTGTTCTTGGAGTGTGTATAGAAAACTGCAGAGTGACTCATCTATAAGTAGTTTCAAAACCTAATATACAATATGACGAACGAGATCCGCGCTTCAACTATCAGGCGTGATATGCGCACAGTAAAGATGGCTGAACACATCTTTGTCTCCTCAAATTGCAACTACTACTTTCTGATTACCAATCTCGGGAACGCTCTAACGAGGCTAGGGAAGTTCGGGGGTCTGGCCAAGTTGGTTGATGAACCAGATTTCGGTTCAAAGGCGAGCAAATGAATTTGCTATCAAGGCTGAAGCAGAAGCTTGGAATAGGGATAGAAGCGCAAAGAGACAGAGTTGACGAAGTTGAGCCAATTCATAGACCTTCATTTTCGATAGGCGACTCACTGGGTGACATCAAGGTTGGAGTGATGCACCTTAAGACACAGCTTGAAAGAATTGAAGGGTCCATGCTGAGCAAGGATTACTTCGAGCAGGCAATAGATAGTGGAGATAAGAACGATCTAGTAATTGGCAAGCTCGACCAAGCTCTACAGGTACTCGCCGATTTTCAACCGAGGCAGCCGAGTACCGAACCGAGTACGCTCCCGAGAATGCCGAGTTCAACCGATGAAGAAGAGGATCGGTTAGAGGAAGCGGAACTCAGTTTGAGGCTTCAGCAGGTTCTTCAGACATTCAAGACTAGAAACAGAACAACTTCTAAGCAGCTGGCGAAACTACTAGCGATTGAAGCGAACACCGCCTGCGAACATCTGAGCAAACTGGAACGACTCGGACATGTTCGAAGAGTAAGACGAGGATTGTACGAGAAGTTATGAACAGGAATTCTTCAGTCGCATTTCGAATTATTCTAACAACTTATTTGTGAAGTTCTTGGATTCTGAGGCCCTAACATTATGGAGTTTCTCTACAATGTGGCAGAGATGCGACGAACCGCAAATGCATGAGTTTCATCCATGGTTTTTGCGAGACCCATAATGCTCTTAGTGACGAGCGCCGGGAGCTCAAGTAGCCCCATCAATCTATGCGCCCCCTTTTTCTTCGATGCCTAAGCGCCACTAGGATGATAACGATAGTCACAGCTATAGTGAATGACGCAAGATATGGCCAGCTCGTAACGATCCTACTTGGAGTTCTTGGGAGTTCTTCCTTCGATGCGGGTAAGGTTGCAGATTCAGCGAGCTTTATAGCTTGGCTCGCATGATTGGCGGCTTCTCGCCATTTGGCCCAGATCCAAGCATCTCTTGCATTCGATAGTTCATCTTCAGCCGCCTTGAGATCTTGACTTCTTCCATCTTGTCTCGCCTTCTCCATTGCTTCTTCGGCCTCTCCGATTAGTTTCCACGCCTCTGACGCTTCCGCTGGCAGTATAGGTACTGTCGTCGCAGGCAGTTCGTTCTTCAACTTGCTCACTTCGAATGTACCTGTTTCGTCCGCGACCGCATGCTTTCCTGCCTGTTCAGTCACAAAATATATTGCAAGCTTCATCCTTGTTGGCAGACCTATGGCGCTGAGAGGCATCTTGAACTCAACAACATCTAACACTGCTGATTCCGTCCCTCCTAGAGGTGAAACATTCCTCGGATCCGTATAGTCTCTCCCCGCAGTTAGGTTCCAGATCCACGCGTATCCATACGCATCAAAGCCTGGCTGATAGTCCCATGCTCCATCCTCATTCATATCGATTGCAAAACAATATTCTACTCTAGCCTCGGTGCTGATTCCGTCGTACAACTCAAACATTAAGAAGAGATACTTCTCATCCATCGCCGCGTAAACACATTTTATGTCCGTTCCAACGACGCTTCCAGAATTGTCCCCCTGAGAGTCAGCTATTGAGGGTTTGATGTCCAACTGATCCCAGTCGTCCCGATGCCCATCGATGACTATACCGCCCACATGAATTCGAACTCTCACTGTACAGCTTTCACAACCCAACAACTCTTGGTTGCCCTCCCAAGCCGCTTGGACTAACCAGTCACCCGTCATGTTTGGAGTCAAAGAATCTTCGAATACCCCGTTCTTCACTGCAACCTCATGTCGTAGAGGTGTACCCGTCGGGTCTATATAGTAGATTACAGCACTGGCATCCGCTACAATGGGGCTGATTTTCCCAGTGACCGAAATAACGTATGGCCACTCACTTGCTTGGACATTGACGCTGATTTCTGAGGGTGTGCGACGCTGGAGCAAGCTTTCAACGTTCTTGAAAGCAATCTTCTCAGCTGCATCTTGACTCAGTTGGCCTAGCAGTTTTCTCCAGTACTCAACGCGTATCCTGATGTTCTCTAAGGTATACGCTGATTTCGCAAATAGATCAAGACCATTGATGAACCTAGATGGATATTTCTCAAAGAGGTGATGCCATCCTTCTCTTATCTTTCCGTCAGGATATGCGAATATGTCGCGGTCAGTGCCTCCAAGAAACGTTTGCTCGGTCCAAGGAGGCCCCGGCGAATCTTCCAGCTCACCTGCAAGCTCTATGTAGAGGTTTGGATGACTCACGATAAGCCTCTCCAAGTCCTTCATGCTCAAGTGTCCTGGACCCAGCCACCATCCATGGAAGACAAAAATACAGTTTCGATTATGCTCCAAGGCCCTTTCCAATTCTTCGTAGGCTCCACCGTAATTCGCTGAATCTTGATGAATCGTTATGGGGACTCTGTATCTAGCGCATAGATTGTAGATCTGCAACGCCACAGCATTGTCTGCCGCTGTGTTTGTTTCTTTTGCGTGCCTCAGAAGAGCTTCCCCGACCCACATGAAGCCCCGCTTGAGGGCGGCCTCAACATCCTTGATTGTGCTGGTCCGATTCATATACCTGACATAGAAGGATGGAATAATTTCATTCGGTCTTAGTTTACACGCTTCCAGAGCGCTATCACCGTTAAAGAAGATGACCTTGTTAACACCGACTTCGCGATACAATTTGAGGGTTTCGACCATCCAATCACTCGACCATTGGATAGGGTGAGCATGCGCATCTATCATTCTTCCTTGGTACACAGGATGCTCAGAAGCAGATACCGTAAACGAAAAAGTCAGCGACGCTAGAATAATGCATACGAGGAATAAGGAAATAATTCGTCCTTTCATTTCAAATGAAGCTCCGTAGTTTCTGTCTTGAAACTTTCAGCAAGCCAGCCAACGCTATGACTATGGCTACTGCCACGAGGCTTGCGAACAGAAACATTTGATCAGGTAAAGCCTTGATAGTCGCCGTGGTGACGGCTAAGGTCCTTTTAGCCACGCTCTCGGAGTATTTCCAGTCACCAGCATAGGAAACTTTGACATCGAAGGCGCCGGTTGCATTAAATAGGACTGGGATCCGTGCGACGCCTTCTACGTCCGTTCTGGCCGAACCTATTCTCCTCCACTCGCCCTCTGTTAGAACAAAGAAGTCGACGTTTGCCTTGTCGATCGGTCTGCCAACCTCATCCTTTACGATTGCCGCGATCACAACTAGCTGGCCAAGACTGGCTTTTGAGGGAAGATTGAGGCTTACGGAAGAGTATACCTGCCTCACGGCGATTCCGAATGAGTCGCTACTCGGCAGGCGCGTGTAGTCTTTGTCCCCAAGATAGGTTACGGCGATTTCTAGTTTCCCGGTATCGTTCATAACGTAGTTGGCTCTCGCAACGCCTTGATTGTCCGTTGTTGAGATCGCAATCGGTGTCGAATTCATGTAGAAAGTAACAGTCTCGCCTGCTATGGGTCTGTTGTCGAAGTCGGTCAATGTAGCGCAGAGGTCCAAGTCATCTCCTATCTTCCAGACCTCATTGATCTTTGCCAAGCTCGTTCTAGTGAAGTATCGGTTGAGCGGCAGCCTTTCCATTCCATATACGTAGCGTTTGAAGAAGTCGGCGAAGTCGTAGTCGGCGAGCTTGGTCAGCTGCCTTAAGACTTCAGCATTGGAATAACTGCCCTTTCTATCCCCGTAGAGCTCATACATCTTCCTCAGCAGAAGACTGAGATCTCTCTCTCCGTTCGTTGCCTTCAAGATGTTGATGTCGAGTAGAAGGCACGTCAACGCGCTCTTACCATACATGATGAACTCCGCAGGTGTTTCTTGTTCAGGTCTGTGATACTTTCCCGCCATCGCCACTGGCATATCCATTGAAGTATTGAAGTATGCAGTTAGATACTCCGAGTACACATTTCTCAAAGTAGAGTATTCTTTCATTATCCCTAGATCGATAAGTGTTTTTGACTCATAGTAGACGGTTGTGCCTTCGCTGAACCATTGTTCGTCATCACTGCTCATCTTCATCCCGTACGGTTCCCACCCGTTCCATCTGTGAAAGATTTGGTGGCAGAACTGTTGCACGGCAGCTATGAAATGATATGATTGATCTGGCGGTGATTGTACTGAGAGGCCTTGGCTTTGAGAATATTCTCCTCCCCAAATCATTTTCCCATCATCAGCCACAGGGGAGAATACTCCGAGATACTGCTCCCCCACAGACCTGCCGAATAGAGCTGTCTGATAATCGAAGATCCGGAATGCTGTTTCAACCAGTTTCACCTGCGCGCTGGCCGACCATGCAGAATATACCGCTACAGTAACATTGGTTCTTCCTATATTCCGACTATACGCATCAAAGTTTCCCAACGCGAACGTAGAGGTAGCAAGGTACTCTAATGATTGAGGATAGAATTCGTCGCCGTTTCGTTTCCAAGGAGTATATGCTTTCCACCCTGCCGGTAACCGAAAGTCTACTTTGATACTCGAGGGTGAAAGATCACAGGGGATAAGAAAGACCCACTCTGCCATCGATATTCCAAAATCCTGTCCAAGATAGCCAAGATGTTGATCATAATTTCCTCGTATCGTTCCAAAGATCACATCATAATCTATGATTGCATCTCTCGATCCTCGAGTGTTAATGAACCAATATCGATCCTTGTCCTTGTAATACTCCCTTGATGCCAAAACCTCGCCCATTTCGGTCGAAGCCGTGAAATTTAGGATTGGAATTGAGTATCGCCCATGATAGGCGTGCATTGTTAAGATAAGAGAGAAAGCCTCGATATCATCTAGAGCGATCCTTACGTGAGCCCTATGTTCGGCGACGCTAGCATCATCGACGATCATCGCATAACTTAGATCAGACCTAGTCACTGGTGCAGTTTGAACAGTTCCTAAAGGCATTTGACATTCAGCGTTAACGGCTCCAGAAAACACGATGATGAAAACGATCGCTAATGCGTTGAGACTCTTCAATTTGAAAATCCTTATCTCATTTCTTGTTTGCCCGAGCACTAAAAGACTTTCTTCGACCCGCCAGATTCGAGCCTTGGAACGCATGTTTGTGAGCTAGAACAGTACCTTCTCTCTCACGATGGGGTTCTTTGAGTATGTCACAATTCCCGTTGGGTCTTCGTACTTGAATATCATCTGCGCGGCGACCATCTGCTCCAGATACTTGTGAATAGTCTCCCATCTCAACCGAGGTCTGTTCAATAGCTGCCTCAGTCTGACGGTTATCGTCCAAGTTCTGAGATCATAACCAGCTTCTTCCAAGATCTGTAAGATCTTAGGAATGAGCAACCTGCCAATGGGCTTGGGTCCGGTCTTCATATCTAGTATTTGGTCTCGCGAGCATAAATAGACGAAAACAATCGAAACGCATAGCAGATTACCGAAAATAGTCGAAATAGGTAACGGAGACGTGAAGGAAGCAATGAACTAGCAGCTGTAGCAGTCCGCGGGAAAAACGAATTACGATATGATATTCATGTAACAATGCATAGGTAGTAACAGTATTTCTTAGACAAATATAGGTAGTAGTAGGCCGTTTCGGAGAGTGTAACGTATGATTATCATTTCTGTTAACGATTTCTAGAATTCTAATAGTTCCTCTGTGTGTTTGAAGTAGACTATTTTCCTAACCAACTCCTCCCGTCCCTTAGCGATCTCGTAGAAGGCTGGATTTGTCTTCGGCATCCTCCTCAGTAGACCGAGAATAGTGAATCGTTTGAGCCGTCTGCAGACCGTCATCTTCGAGACCTTGATGCCTCTTCGCATGAACAGCTGCCATACTGAGTGCAACGACTGGGTGGTTGTATCAAGCGGATAGTCCAGCTTTGTAAGGAAGGAGCCGAGTATCTTGAAGTCATACCAGTCGAACTGGCTGCAGAACTGCTCGAATGATGACTGCTTCCGCAGAACCTCTTCCGCAAGCTTCACTAATCACTATTGGTTTTCGGAGAATAAATAGCTGCATACTTAAACGACTGAGCGATCCATCAGCTTTAAGCTGAGAGAAATCAAAATAACATTATGTTTGATCTGTTCTCGCTTGTATTAGATTTCATCAAGAACATACTCGGCGTACCTCCTTCAGGTCAGGCCATACCGCAGTTCGCACCTTTCTACAACCTTGTGATAGTTCTCTGGATGGCCGCGATCGCAGCCATATTCGTGGCTCCGTTCTGGAAGAGATTCAGAGGCTTCGCCGCCCTCTTGACATGGTTCGCTATCTTTACTACGCTCATCATGAAGGGATCATCATCCCAACTAGGAGAGACCGACGTACTGTCGGCTCTATTCAACATATCATTCTCGACCGTGATACTGATCATCTTTGTTATACTCACACTTTTGATATTCAGTAAGTTGATGGGCAGAGAGAAAGTGATGCCGATTTCTAGGTGAGCAAGTGGGAGTAGCACGAAACTTCAAGCGGACAGTAGCAACCTTCTCTCTCGAGATCACATGTCTCGTCTTTGCTTACTTTGGTTATCTGTTCTGGAGCAAGGGCTCAATAACCGATTCAACTTTGACTGACATGCTGCTTCTCGCCCTCCTTTCTGTGCTCTTCGCCTTGGACTATACAGTCATAGCCAGATACTCCACAGTTGAGACTGACACGGCGAGCGAACCATCAACTCCACCTGTAGGAACCAAGAGGGAGCAGGCCTTGAGATACCTCAAGGTGCTCGGCAGGCTCAGTTCAGGCCAATTGGCATCACTGCTGGAGGTCGATGTTAGGAACCTATCTAAGTTCGTCAACCCGCTCATCCGGACTGGAATCATCGTTGCGAGAAAGGAGGGGAAGACGTTCATCTACAGCCTCAAGAACGCACATACCTACCTGCATACACATAATCGTCATACTTCCGAAGGAGAAGCCGAATATGAGGGTCATGTCGAGCTGCCGAAATGGCATGTTAAGCTTCCTAAGGAAGGCAACATGCTTGGAAGGGTAGCTCTTGACGACTGGAAGCTGAATGAATTCTTCTACCTGCCATTGAGAAAGTACGCGCAGAAAGGAATTCTCATCTCAGGGGCTAGTGGGTCTGGAAAGACAGTTGCAGCGAAGGTTATTGTCGAGGAGCTGTTAGAGGACAAGGTGCCTGTTCTGGTGTTCGACTATACGAGGCAGTGGGAAAGGCTGCTGGAGAAGAATGCGGATGAGGGGATGCTTGATCGATACGCAGAGTTCGGTATGAGGCGTAGCCCGAAAGCGTACAATGGACAAGTTCTTCACTCAAAGCCGCAACCAGATCAGCTTTTGACCTTGCGTGGAGTTACAATTGCGGATCTCTCAGATATCTATGATGCGGAGGAAAGGGTTGAGAGGGTTGCGCACATATTGGATGAGCTTCTTGAATACTTCCAGTTCCAGGAAGACTCTGACAGTTTGAGGCTTCTGATTGTCGTGGAGGAAGCTCATCTTTGGACTTTGAAGGACTTGCCAAAAGATGCGGTGCGATTCTTAGACAGCGCTGTAAGGCTGCTCAGAAAGAAGGGAGTTGGCGTTATGCTGGTTTCACAGAAGATCAGCGACTTTGATCCGGCCATGAGATCAGCGATGAACATCAGTATTCTCTTTAGAACTAAGTATGAGGGAGATCTGAAGGCGATTGGAAGAACGCTCGGATCCGAGATATCAACGATCATTCCGAAACTTCCGGTGGGCTACTCGATCTTTCACCTAGCAGATTTTGGAGATCCATTCGCTATGGCATGGCGACCCACTTACTCTCAGTCGTGAAGCTGTACCTCTTGCAGAGTCAACTTTGTCATGTTCTTGGTTCTAACACACGTTTTCTGGGCCGCCTGCAAGAGCTCTTACACATAGATACAACGTACAGCCGGGTTTTGACCTTGTTCTCACGTAAAGTCTTCTCAGCCTCAAGGATCTTGTTGTCTGTCATAAGTTGCCAGTCAAGATATTGACTTCCAATTCTTATACTTTCTACTCCTAGTTTCTGACACAGATATCTAGCTAGGAACGGCCCAAGCCTTGCAGGTCGTGCTCGTAAGTCCATTGAGGCACTTCGTTTCCCGTAGCTACGGAAAACGAAGCGAATGGAAAAGGAATACTCCTAATGAAGAAATGAATCTTGCTACAAACCGAGCTTTTACCGATCACGACTTTCTTCCAGAAAGCAGATCTCGAAAATCCAAATAGCCGCGAGCACACAAGCGATTAACAAGGGCAAAGGCTACCTGTCGCGCCTTGTCGTCTGTGCTCCGGAGCGCACAGGCAAGGATTGTTCGTGCGTGTTCGCGCCACCCCAGGATACGCCAGCCTTCCTTGTCTCCTTCAATGATCAGGTCGAGACACTGCACAGCGAGTGCAGGCGTCGCGCCAGCGAGGGTAGCCAAGCGTTCTAAGACCAGGTAGTCTGGCTCCACCACGCCCGCGAGAGTGAGAGCTTCCTTGAGCTGTGTAACAGCCCAGACATCATCGAACTTCGCCGAGGCGAACCACCAGCCGAATGCAGCGAGCTCGGCGGCATGCAAAGTGGGCGATGTTACGCCGCGCGCTGCGTTGATACGCTCTACCCAGAGTGCCTGAAGCAGATCAAGTACCTGAGGCACCACCACGTCTTTTGTGTTGTAAAGGCTTCGCCCAACAAACTCGAGGGCACAACGGCGGAGTTTGTCAGGAGCCCTCGAAAAGAACCGCGCGAGTATGCCTCCTGATTCTTGCAAGTTCAGTTTACCCCGCCAGTAGAAGGCCATCAGGTGCTTTGCGAGGTGCTCGTCTGGATCTGCGAAGTGCTTTTTTTCGCGGGAGACCACGCCAATCTGTTCTACGGCGCGGCTGTACTCTTCATGTAAGATATCGAAGACACTATCGTAAGAGCGGCAAAAGGTTATGTAGGTTTCCCATGCGGCATCGTGCAGATCGCGGAGGTTTTCCTCCGACGGGAAGATCTTTGCCACGTTGCTAGCCGCCCAGTGTGAGTCGAGCAGAACAAGCCACGGAAACCACTGCCCGTAGACTGCGCGAATCGCCAATGCCCGATCATAGCCAAGGTCCAGATGACGATCGAGGACATCACTGACCTCAGGCATCTCCGAAAAACCGCGTGCGACATGTTCCTTCCCGTCCGGCCCTTCTTCAATGTGCCGCCGAACCCACATAGCGTACCGCACAACTGCGTGCATCGCCAATCCGCGGGCCGTGTTAATGGAGAGCGTGGCGGGATCCATGTTCGAGCCGCCGTAGCGCGCCTCGTCTTCCAGCGTCGGGTCCGGGTCGTCAGTGAGCGGTCTCAAAACTTCCCACGCCGCGGTGCGGAGGTCAAAGGGAATCTCTGCGGCATCCATTTCGAACCCGACAGACAGTAAGTCAGCAATGGTCTTACGAGTCCGACTTGGATCAAAGGCAGTGTGCTCACCCTTACGACCGGCGATCTCCCGCGGCTCGTTTACCGCCCAGCGACAGAGATCTAGGACAGGAGACCAAGGGAACTTGCCTTTCTGTTTTGCTGCCTCCCGAAGACCCGAGAGAAATGCGCAAACATACGTCGGGTCAAGATCTTTGAACCACCCTGCTTCAACCGCGAATCGCTCTGGTTCTGAAGCGACCAGAGTCGCCAGTTCCCGCCCGAGTCCTTCATACGACGGACTCATAAAGCCTTCGGATGGTTGCCATGATCTTAAGAACAAAGCGACTTCCTCGACGCTCATATGGCGAAGTTCTTCGGCTGTCTTCGGGCTGGTAGGGCCAACCCACACTCCAGACCAAGAGGGAAACTCAGGGTGCTCTGGTTCACCAAGCTCTGCTACCAGCTGCTCGTAGCACTCTTCCCATTTTTTCGGAAGAACATCACGGAGCATTGCCAAGCGGTCCCGCCTCCAGAGTTTCATGTACCGCTCGGCTTGTTCGTCAGTCGGGCACTTGCCTGTCTGTCGCTCAACAGCCGACTTGAACTGTGTCAGATCTGGTCCCTCTTCAATGAAACACAAAATCTTCGCTTGATCCTCTGAAGTAAGATAAGGAAAGCGCGTCTGCGCCAGAAGAGCATACTCGTGGCGGAGGCAAAGTTCGTCAAACCGCGCATGATCAGTAAGGCGCTCGGCAATAAGCCCTGGCGCCGCTTCCGGGAAGAGACGAAGAAGATGGAGCGCCAAGCGGTGAAATACCCGCCAACGTCGTTCTTCAAACATCCTGACAAGTCTATGCACAGACGCGATGTTGCCGATCACCAACTGCTCCGCTGCGTCTCTCACCGCCGAGACCAGAAGGCTCTTCAGTTCGTAAGGAGAGTTCTGGCTGTGATCTTCGATGGCAGGCCGCCAAACGTACGAGTAATCCTCCGGCTCCTCACATTCTTTGCGATGCTGCGACAGTTGGGCTACGTCTTCGAGAAGATCGCAAAAGAGCATCAGCGCACGTTCACCGCCCGCCACCACGAGGTCAGGTACGATCTTCTTAAGAATTTGCTCGTATTGCCAAGCGTCGAAGCGAGGCCGCGGTTCGGGAGACAAGTGGTAGGCCTCGTCTTCGCCTGTCTTCTCCATCACCCGCGGACCGTGCGACATGGCAAAGAGAAAGCGAGTGAGATCAAGTGCGTCATCAATCTGGCCACCACGCGCCAGATGTGTCACGAGCGCACCCAGCTTGTCAGGAAGGAGCGACCGGTACGGAGAATCCAGCCACGCCTTGACCTTTGGAACAAGCTTCACTGCCAGCTTAGGCGGCATCGCAAGCGCAGTGTCGACGAGGTCTTCATGTACGTGGACGTTCTCTGTATCCGGAATCGAAAGAGCAATTTCTAGAACCACTTCAGGCGCAAGTGCAGCCATCCGCGCTAGATAACGGGATTCTGGCCAAGACAGGAAGCGGACGGTTCCCCTCTCGTGATCGTATTCTGGTATGGGCGGGTGCTTGAAGAAGCCCTCAACTCTCAACGGTTCCAACCATGCAGGGCTGGATAGTTTGCCGAAGAAGTAGCCGAAAGCGAAGAGATTGTTGGGGACGTAGTTTCTAAGCACCTTCGCGTCCGTTCGCGTGGGCGAAGGTTTTGCTAACAGGTCGTCCAAAAGTCGAAGATATGCCAAGTAGTGGGACTCAAACCTCTCGAGTACATTGTCAAGAATGACCTCCATTTCGCCCAAGAACTTTCGGAAATCTTGGTCGATCGGGCGCGGTGGGGCGAGCGCGTCTCGGTGAGCGCGGGCCGCTAGACGTAAGTGACGCTTCTTATCCGCTAACGACAGCCAGGCCACTGCCACAGGATCCGTCTCGGAGATACTTAGACCCTTTAACACTACTCGAATCTCGTCTTCGTGTCTGTCGTCGTCGGCTATACCCTTCTTGCTCAAACGCTCTGAGCGATCAGCTCCAGACTCCAGCACATCGCGGAGCGCGCTCTCGATCTCTCGTAAAAGGTGGGCAACCAAATGTGTGGTCGCATCGAGCGGCGGCTCAGCCGACAGTATTCTACATACGTCGCAATAGAATGAAGCGGGACCAGGACCCACTAAGAGCAGCCGGCGGTAGATACGCTCCTGTACTTGGTTGCTGAAACGAAAATGTTTTGCGCTGGGTTCGCTCGGCTTCGCTACAAATCCCTCCGGAACTTCTTGGAAAGCGCCAAATGCGCGAGGGTGTAGATCTCGAATGAGGACTCAACGCAAAAACGCTTGAGTGCTTGCACTTCATGAATCCCCGGACTCATTTCTATTATAGTGCGCTGGCTTCCCAATATCAAGAGCGAAGAGCCTCTAGCGTCTCCGAGGGTGCGATAGCATCTAACTAGTATTTTGGGTGAAACTCCCATAAATCCTTGTTTCCGATCGCCGAGTGAAGTGGGTTCGACTATTACAACCGCTAAAGGCAGTACATCGATTTCATTCGTGCTGGTGCGGCAGGCCTTCCAGAGAACTTTGTCCAAGACATGGAAACATCAACTAGAACAAAAGTTCCCAGTTATCCAGTGCCCACTGTTTCAAAAGTTACTGCCATACTTATAAAAGGAATAGCTTCTAGTTTTACTTGCGCATTGAAGGTGTTCTCTTATTGGAGCATACCGATGCCAACACAAATATCAAGTATCTCGTCTCGCAAGTCAGAGAATTCCTACAGGAAAGAGACTGGCAGAAATATCATAATCCAAAAGATCTGGCCGAATCGATCTGCATAGAAGCTGCTGAACTTCTTCAACTTTTTCAGTGGATGAGCCGAGAAGAGGTTTGCGCCTTTAAGGGAGTCTCTTCTAACGTCGAGCGGCTCAAAGAAGAACTTGCCGACGTGGTCATTTACTGCTTAAGCATGGCAAATGCTATGAACATCGACTTGACCAGCACGGTTATGCATAAACTCAAGAGAAACCGGAATAAATATCCTTCGAAGCAGTACCGCGGCAAAACTCGTCTTTAGCGTCGTGAAATTGGTGAGCACGGACACTCTGGAAAAGAGAATCGTGCAGGTTCTGACCTGCGATCCTAATCGGCCTATTTTGGAGCAGGTTGTCAAAAAAGAATGCGAAGTTGAATTTCGCTACGTTGCCAGTGAGTTCCCGATACTCGCGGAGGATGGCTACGGTTTTCTTGATATCATTGGAAAGGACGAGACGCGGAATTCAGCGATTTTGCTCGAATGTAAGTCGGATAGCTCCCTATTGTCAAAGGCCTTGGAAGAAGTAAAATACTACAGAAAATGTCTTGACGCCTACGGTTTATTGCAAAGGAAGGATCTGATCGGTCTTTACCACGGAGCCGTCTCAAACGAAACTTTCGGTCCCGAGATGGCGTTCGACGTCAAGCCTATAATCTTGAATCAAGGAAGTCTTCTACGGTATTCGGGTCACTCCTTTAATGAACTTCTCTCCAAGTACAGAGCTTTCATGCTAGAACGAATCTCACGCCAACATCAAATTTCATCACAAGAGATTGACAACGCTATTCCGAAGGACGCTGTCCCAATCTACCTGATTGACCGCCTCGAGAACAGCGAAAGGAGGACCTATGTCTGCTTTCACGGTCTCACTCAACGCATAGGTTTCATCAAATTAGGAACCAAAGCAGTCGACGCACCCTTAAGACTCGAACCAGACCAAACAAACTACGAGACTCTGCGCAAAATAGAAAACGCCAAGAGCCGTGGCGGTAGATTCTCCATCCAGTTTCATAGGCATGGGCATTCGCGACCAATGCTATTCTTCGAAATTGATGATGAGTATTCCACCTGTTTTCTGCACACAGGTAGACATCAAGCGGAACTGATCGGCTATTATGAGTCCGCTCAGGTGCTAGCTGGGATAGAAAGAATATACGGCCTTATCGAAGCTGAGACAGGGAGGTATACTGTAGCAGAGTCGAAAGGTAACCGGGTGACTTTACAACTGGAGGGAAGACGATGCGAAGGCGAAATCAGATTGAACTTCTTGGACAGAATCTATTTGGATGATGATATCACGTTGACCTTGACGAGGCAGAAGACTTTGGAAAACTGTTAATTCCTCAATCTAGACTTTACATACGATACGAGAAGATTTGCGGAAGCTATTTGCACATCTAGATTTTCATTGTAACCCGGAGAGCGATCCATGCTCAAGGAAGATGGATAGACCGTTTCCGCGATGCGAGAATTGTCGTGTCTACGTGTTCGCCGACCGATTCATGGGCCCTAGATTTCAGAAAGAAATCCTTGGCGGGCTTAACGAAAACCCTCATATTCTGATTCTTGATTCGGTCGGTTGTCAGTATCGCTGCTGGTTTTGCTACGCACGAGATATTCAAGACGCGGTGGATCCGGTATCGCCGTATTCCGGATGGAAAGACTACAAATTCATGAGTCCGCAAGATATCGCGGCTTGCGCTGAATGCAAGCTCACCGTCAAATATCGCGATATAAAGGCAAAGAGGCCTTTCGCAAGATTCAGAATCACTGGTGGAGAGCCCTTATTCGCAACCGGAAGGACGCTCATCGACTCTAAGATAGAGGATGCTATCGAAGGAGCGTTGAATTTCTGGATAGAGACATTCAGAGAGCTGAACGGACTTGTCCAAAGATTGAAACACGAGAAGAAGATTGAGATCTTGACTCACGACGAATTCGTGAGCAGAGGAAGACGCATCAATGGACAAATTCCCACTTGGTTGACGCAATCTCCACAAAAGATGGAGATCAGATTCGACACGAATGGCCAACTCTTCAGCGCAAGCAACTCGTACACAGAAAACTTCGTCAATTGCATCTTCGAACTTCACACAAGAGGGGAACTCGAATCGGTACGCGTGAACATAGACTACTCGTTAAAGGGGCCTACTCCGATAGAGTTTGAGTGGTCACAAAGCAGATCTCTTCCCGTGGACATTACAAAGTTGAAAGAACCCTTTGACTTGAATGACCACCCACAATATCCCGGAATCAAGAATCTAGACCAATGGCTGAATAGCGCCTACGAAAAAGACATAACGTTTCAGGAAAGCCTACGCCTAGATATCGAAAGAGGAATAAACTTCACAGATGCAAGCAAATACGGAACACGAAAGCTCGGCGTACTATACGATACAAAGGCACTAGACTGGAACGCATTCGCGAAGATAGCGAATATCACGTTCTCCGAAGTAAACAACCCAATCCAGCTCATTGGACGAGCGAAGCGATCAAAATACATCGAAGATCAACTCAAAATGGGCGCTGAAGTCCTCATCATCGACACTACCACCAATAGACAAATAAAGAAATTCGATCCATACCCCGACGATCCGAAGGATTGGAGCGAGTACCGAAGAAAGATCAAAGAAGACCTGGAAGAAGCCGACAAAGTCATTGCTGATGGAGTAGCAAAGATGAAGAGTACGGGGAAGTTCGGCGTCCAAGTGATCATCCGACCTGTGAAACAAAGATCGCCAATACGAAGGCCAAAGCAGAACAAGCTTGACAGTTTCTAGATGCAGTCAGGCGATTAACGCTGATTGGACTGATGCTAAGAAAGCGATACAAAAATGCTTGTTAGACATAATGTTTTTGCCAAACAAAGATCCTAGAGTTAAGGGACTTGCCGAGGTAACTAAGGGTTAGAGAAAAATCTGGTCAGGCGCAAAACCATGACCAAAGTTGTTTTTGAATGTCTACAATGTGGCGACTGTTGCAGAGGTCTTTTGAGAGAAACAGCCTCGGTATTGCAAGGACTTAGTTTGTCACTCGACGAAACGAAACTGTTTCCTAAAGAGCTTGTTCTTCCTCAAATGGGTATTGGATATGGCGGAAGAGACCAGTCTGAACCAAAATACACAATCCTCTACCAACTAGAAGTGCGAACATGCCCCTTCATTTCTGACAACAACAAATGTCAAATCTATAACACCAGACCGCTGTCTTGTAGAGCCTTCCCGTTAGTATCGCTCGGACCATATGGAACTGTTACCGCGGAGAACTGCCGTTTCATAAAGAACATTGAGCAAAAACTAGGAATAAAACTAGGTGAAGCTGTCACTCCAAAAGAGTTTCATGCGCCAAACGAGTGGCAAGCCCGCACGAAAATAGATGAGCGTATCAAGCAATTATTCATCGATCATCTTTCCGACGCGAAGGTTCTGTGGATGTTTAATCTCAAGACCAAAGAATGGGAAATCTGTGGCTAGCGACATCTTGATTGTGAAAAGTCTAGGTGCGAGCTTCGTTAGATGGCATTGAGTTTTATTCTGACAACGAATCCGTTGATAGCATCTCCGTCTCAGGAGCACGCTTAAGGCATCGTGAGATCGCAAAGGCGATAGCAGAAAGGATCCAGCAAAGCAGCTTGGAAAGAAAATCCATCATGTTGTCTTAAAGAAAGATGGTCTGATGTGGTTACGGTGATATTACAGCTATTCCAACAAGGTAAAAGCTCAAAACAGACGTATTCACTGAAGGAAGATCCTTCGTTTGATGTTCACAGGGTTTTTAGGGAGATTTCTCCAAACATACAATGACCAGCATTGTACGACTCATCAGAAGATGTAACAATTTCTGAACTAGAATCAGATGAAGAGAAACGCTACCTCGATGAGACGAAGCGTTTGCAAGCGGTGAAGACGATGCTCAATTCGCTCGAAATGCGAGGCTTCAAGGTTGGTGCATGCAGATCATTTGCGCGAAGGCTTGTGAATACAAAGCTAGAAGAGCAAGGCGTCCGCGTTGACTTAGTATACCAGCTATGGAGAGGCGCCGCGGATTCGTTTCTGAACATACAGGTGCTCTTCACAGATACTGGACAAGAACTGATAGCATTCCTAAGAGGCGGAGCTATCGAAACTAGGGATGATCAGGGCAATCCAGTCAGGCTTATTCCGGTTCAGTCTATTTTTACATCCGACGGCGATAGACTCGTCGAGAATGACTGGGGTGGATATGGATTTCTAGATGTCCGTCCATACGATGAAGCTGTTAGGGGGCAGCTATTATGAGCTATGCAAGACCGCTGGACGCGCATGCGGATGCACAGAATGTCGTTCTGTACGCGCGTCTATATTACCAGGATCAAGCTCCTTCCGGATCGATCGCTTACGACCTCTACCTACCTATCTGGTGGTCCCTACAAAGGAACCCAGGAAAGCTAGCACGATTAGTTCCATATCAGACAAGCATCGGAGACCTCGAGGTCAGAATATCTGAAGTAGCTTCCGACCCGCCAAAGACAGGCGGAGTGACAGGATACGAGGTATTTGACGACCAGATCGCCTCAGAGGGAGGCAAATCACTACTACTAGAAATAATAGGGCAACACCTCCTCCCATTCGCCAAGGCGGTCCTCGAAGCAGCCGCAAACACTTACAACCCATTCTTTGGACCAATCCTAATCGCCATTACAAACGCTATATTTCGTCGCGCAGGCTCAACGGATGGCGATAAGAAAACGTTGAAATCACTCCGACTACGCTCGCTGCCGTGGTGGGGACTCAAAGTATGGAATGACTCCCCGGGCGTTCTTCCGCTAAGGCTCAAAGTCGGTTATGTGATGGATCCTGGTTACCTTCCAGCAGGACCTTTTCGCGCCGCAGGAAAAGTTGGTTACGAGTTGGATATAGCTGCAGAGACGGGGGGTCTCTTGGGCGGAGGTTTTCAAAAGACCGGGGTCGTACAATTACCACGGATTACGTTGACTGTCAAGTGGTCTTAGGATAGTCATGGCAACATCTCCTCATTCAGGAGAAATTGAAGACTAGCGGAACTTTACAAACTATTTAAGTCTGAATCTTCAGAAAACTGAGCTGTGTCGTCTCTTCGGAAGTATTGAAGGAATGCCTTTAGTCTCGCCTATTTTGCAAGGTGCTTTCGAGGATTACAATCACGCAATCGAACATCTAAGGAGAGGAAGCCCCCTTGACTTGAAGTACTCAGTTCTTCATGCCGCATCATCGGTCGAGCTTGTTCTTAAGGAGAAGCTCCGCAGAGACGGTGTTTCTATCTTTGAGAACAAACCTCCGTACCATTCTCTAGGATTCTACGATTGTGTCCACAGGCTTGGTTCTCAGAATATTCCTTTCTATGCAGACTTGGAGATCCTTAACCAACATAGAAACCTAATAGTTCACCTGGGAAACAAACCTGACAGTGATCAAGCCAAGTGGTTACTCAACGTTGCTAACAAATTCATGTTGAGGTTCTGTCGCGAGCAACTTGACGTGAGCGCTGACGAGTACCTCAGGGTAGAACCAATTCCAATCAGGCCTCCTGAGGAAACGTACTTGGAGAACGCCAAATCAGCAATTTATTCTCAACGCTACGGCGATGCCCTTTTCTACAGTTCGGCAGCGATTGAATACTGGACAAGAAATCTCTATTCTTTCTTAACAACGAAGCCCGTGGCAGAGTTGAAGAGAAAGAGTTTTCTCGACTTTCTAAGGCATCTCGATGAGGATCAACTGCTTGATAGACAGGACCTTGCTCGACTTCAAGAACTTTATGACATGAGAAATCAAACAGCGCACGCTTTCAAGGTTCCAAGCAAGACAGAAGCTGAACAAGCTGTAGGGACGGCCGACGAAATCGCTGCGTGGGTCAGGAACAATATTGACGAAGGAACAAAAGCCGAGGAACTTGTGTCTATCGCCCTCCGCAACCAAAACGTCGCCTACGAGAGAAACGCAAGAGTAGGTGACACAGAGGTTGACATAGCAATTCCTGATTCGAAAGACCCGAAGTTCCTAGTAGAAATCAAGATATTGAGACCTAGGAAGCATCATATAATCGGCAGAAAACTCTTCCTTCCATTCCTTTTGATGAAGCAAAGATATCCACAATCCAAAACCATTCTGATCACCAGCTATCCAGATAGCATATCAAAAGAAGTCAGGAACTCGGTCGACGCTGTCTTTGACATAAGGGATATGGAAGGATTCGTCAAATTTGCGAAGACTAAAAGGAGAATATACATAACCCACTGTTCGGCAAAGAAAGACGATTCGCTGAGGAACACTGGTAGGAAAGTAACTCCAGATAGGTTGTACACGGCAAAACCGACTCAACGCTTCATGAAGCGTTGCAGAGAGATGCAAGTTGAATGGGCAATTTTCTCAGATTTGTATGGCGTTTGGTTTCCCGACGTCGAACATGAATGGTACGAGAAAGATCCTGACAAGGTTACGGAGGAGGAGTTCCTAGCGCTTTTGAGAGACTTCGAGGAAAAACTCAGAGATTATAACGAGATCTGTTTCTATCATAATCCCGGACGATTTCATCCTTTATACAGAAGACTGTTAAATGAAACTGGATTGAAAAACAAAATAACCCTATTCAGTCACCTAAAAGAGATTGCGTAAGGCAATACAACACCTATACGCCGCTATAGGCGATTGAGAGGTATTCGCTTCTCAGATTCGATACGGCTTTGACTGATTTGCCAGCAATTCGTCCCACTACTTGGACTAGTGCTATTTGGTTGTTTTAACCCATTCACGTGTGTCAGGATCTGTCGGATCGTAGATGACTTCGTCGTTCCAATAGACCTTGATGAAGTATGACCTGAAGTTGCCTCCGTAATCATCTGCGGTGAAAGAGCCTATCGGGATCACTGTTGAACCTGAGATTGTAACTGACATGGTCAGCGAAGTCTTTAGAGTATCAGACTGAAGGCTCAGATCCCTCCAAATCTCAACCCTGAGGGTTCCAGAGGTTGGGCTTGAAGAAGATAAGGTGACGTAGATGTTGACAACGGTGCCAGCTACAACGGTTATCTGTCTGCCATCCTGTCCTCCGCCGCTGAACCTACCGCTCTGATATGATGGAGTAGCCGGAGGCTGGGCTTGGATTGTCTTAACCCACTCGCGAGTATCAGGGTCACTTGGATCATAGATAACTTTGTCGTTCCAGTAGACCTTGATGAAGTATGACCGGAAACCTTCTCCGTAGTCATCTGCCGTAAATGACCCTATGAAAATCTCTGTTGAACCTGAAATTGTAGCCGACTTTGTTAGGGTAGTCTTTGTGTCATCAGGCAACCCGGTCCGGTCCATACGAACGTCGACGTTAACAGTTCCAGAGGTTGAGGTTGAGGAGGAGAGTGTCACATAGACGTTGACAGACGTTCCGACTACAACAGTTATTTGTCTTCCGTCCTGTCCTCCGCCACTAAACCTAGCGCTCTGGTAGGAAAGAATAGGTGGAGGCGGTGGAGTGGTCGTAGGAGGTTGGGCTTGGGTCATCTTAACCCATTCACGTGTGTCAGGGTTGGTTGGATCATAGATAACTTGGCCATCCCAGTAGATTTTGATGAAATAAGACCTGAAGTTGTCTCCATAGTCATTGGCTCCAAATGAGCCCATAGAAACCTCTGTTGAATCCGAGATTGTAGCCGACATGGTTAAGGTAGTTTTTGTGTCATCAGGTTGAAAGTGTGCAAAGTCCCTGCGAACCTCAACCGTGACGGTTCCAGAGATTGGGCTTGAAGAAGATAAGGTCACGTAGACGCTGACGACGGTCCCGGTCGAGACCGTTATCTGTCTTCCATCCTGTCCGCCGCCATTAAACCTAGCGCTCTGATAGGAAGGAACAGTCGGAGACGGTGGAGTAACCGGAGGCTGGGTTGGGGTTTCGGACCAGGTGGAGAGACGCTTAACACTGTAGGGTTTGGAGATTGTGAATAGTTTGATGATGCCAAAGAACTTTATCGGTACGTCTACTATACCTGAAACTTCAACTTCAAAACCACCAGACCTGAGGGCATCTACTACTGCAGATATTACGCTTACGACGGACACTTCTAATGATATTGGTATAGGAACGGCCCTGCCACCTGGAACAACTATGTCACGGCTAGAACCCTCACCGAAATGCTTTCCTTGGATAAAGATAGTATAGGTCATCCTTTCGATATCCAAGGTATACTGTGTTGGGTTCCTGACAATGACGCCCAAATCAATCCTAATCTTCGTTGGTATAAGAATCACGGACCCAGTTACATCTATGTTATAAAGTTCCACCCCCTCAAAACTCAGCTGATTTCCTGCTTCATTGATTTGGATGAGATGCACTACAATGCCTGCCACTACGACGATAGCTATTAGCAGGACCACCAGACCGGCTTTAGTTGCCCTAGCCAAAGCTGACCACTTCCATCATTTCAGGAGATAAAGAGAGTCTGTCCTCTCAATATCTGTATGAACACTTATAGATATTATAAAGAATCTGGTCTACCTTCAAAAATCCTGTTCCACTATAACGTTCTACTGAGAACGCTAACTGAGAAAACCAGTAGTCCGTTAGAGTTTCCAGAAGCTTCTCAAGCGCATGATGAGATTTTCAACGTTTGCATCAATACCGATTTTCTTTCATTTCGTTCTCCAATAAACGTTGTCAATTTTACAAAGAAAGTTATGGATCTATTGAACATAGAGTTTAGAATTTTTTAAAAATGGTGAGTTAGGAAAACTCGTCTGTGCCACACACTTATGTCGCGGGCATTGCAAACCGAACACGGGATTTTGTGTTCTCTGTTTGTGCAGTTCTGCGTTTCCCGTGGGGGTTCACAGACCCGAACTTTCAAATACGCCATAAATACATTAGGTTATCCTTATTTCCTTGGCTATTTCCGTGATTGGAATATTTTCGTGAAATACTCTGTCCACTAAGGTTATCCTGAAAGATGGGAAGCCAGGAATGTCTTGGGAAAGTCTGGCAAGGTTTTGTCTTTTATCTTCTACTAGTTTATCGAATTGGAAGCCACACCTATCTTTACCCTTCTGATCCTCAAACACGATTTTACCGTGTACTTCAATCTCAGAAAGGGTTAGCGTCATACTCTTGGTTAAGCGCACTTTCTGAGCAAGTGGTCTGAAGCCTCGTGGTTCTTGAGCCTTTACATCCCGATTCCACTCCTGCATTTCATCACAAATCACGAGCAAAAACCCCAAAGGATTATCCTCAAAACTGAGCGACAAGCCATTCAGGCTGTGTGCACAAATTGCGTAAGCCGCTTCAAGGTATAGCTTTTCGGTGCTACGGCTATTCCTGCTAACCGTAGCTAACAAACTTAGAGCCCCTATTACTCCATGATCTAAGCTTCCGCCTCTTAGCCCCGAAGCATTCTTTATCAATTCCTTGACATTTCCAGAAAACCGGTTTAAGATTAAATCGAGTAGTTCGGTGTTTTTAGGGGTGCTTTGCAAATTTAGTATGGACCTGCTGGGCAACATGAAGTCCAACTCATATGCCTTGACCATATCAGAGATCATTACCTCAAGGTTCTCATTTAGTCGGGCTATTGGCATACCTATATCATGGAAAAGTGCCGCTATCCACCAACATCTGCGCACCTCTTCTTCATCCATATCTAGCAACTCACTGACCAAGTTGACTAAGCTTTTGGGCTGCGGGAACGCAAAAATCTGGGTGAGCAGGTAGTCACCTAATACAGCGGCACGTATCTGGTGCAAGATATGATCTCGATAGTAGGCTTCTGTCATATACATGAAGGCTTGAAAATCCGTCAACCTGTCTATGATAGGTCTCAAATCCTGCTTGGCTGAACTACAGTTCTTACATTCTAAAATCTTGGAATGATCTAGAAGTATTTCCTCAGTTGATAGCTCAAATTTGATAATTTTTAGTACTTCTGCATAAGTGGTCACCAAAGAGACTGGAAAAAGCCAAGACGACAAAATCGGCATCTCAGAAATCAAGCGCTTGATGAGATGCTGTAGTCTTTTCCTCATCATCCCTGGAACCAACTGGCTGTTGACCCATTCGTCAGTGACGACTATTGTTCGGTCCATTCGCCTTCATCGTGATCTCGTTCCGTTTAACCTCTTAAAAAGATTATAATTGCAATGCTGTACTCACTCTGCTGCCCCATCAGGACTTATCCCGGAAAAACGCTTAATGAAGCGAGTGTCATGCAGGTGTGGCAAGGGATTCTTAATTGTAGACGAG
>Ga0315309_1000261_pt1 | contig 31322 bp, 30 predicted proteins | sample TDP4_MG_FD_203080 | JGI IMG/M metagenome (GOLD analysis project Ga0315309, IMG submission 203080) | Freshwater sediment microbial communities from Lake Towuti, South Sulawesi, Indonesia - TDP4 | ecosystem: Environmental > Aquatic > Freshwater > Lake > Sediment | place: Indonesia: South Sulawesi...
ACGTCTTCGAATGGGGCCTCAACGGTTGTTGGGGCTTCTCCGCTGGAAACGAATCTGTACTCGTTACTCTTCTTTTTGAAGAGACGTGCCTTGGTGGTGGTGCTGCCTACGTCCGTTACCAACATTATCTCGAATTCTTCCGGCTTCTTTGTTTGGCGCTGACTCGTAGTTCCTCGCCTCTCAGTGAACTTGGCTAGACGCATTACTTTTCCTCATGCTTTTTAAGCTTAGGAAACGGTCATTTCTCGGAAGCTCAATACCTCAAGCGGAAAAGATCAGTTGAGGCCCCCGAGCAATCATCGCTGTCTTCGCAACTGATAAATCTACGTGGCAGGCTCTCACAGTCAAGGTAGTGATCCGTATTGTCAATGAGAATTGCAGAGAGGGCCGTCGCGCTCTGCGAAGAGCTCGGAGCAGGCTATGCCGACGCCAGAGTTGAACGAACATATTCTACGGATATTAGGCTCATGAAAGACACGTTTGACCAAGTACCCTCCGGAGCCGAGCAAGGGCTGGGAATCAGAGTTCTCTACAAGGGAGCATGGGGATTCGGCTCCTCCACTTCACTGGAGCCAAGAGACGTTTCACAAACCATTCGTGGGGCTTTCAAGGCCGCAAAGGCCACGGCTCTGCATACACAAGTCAAAGCTCATCTAGCAGAGGTCTCCCCGGTCAAGGATGTTGTGACCGCTACAGTGAAGGAGCCAATGCGGTCTGTACCAATAGACAGGAAGATGAAGCTAGCCCTGGAAACTTCAGAGGAGGCCACGAAGGTTGACAAGCGAATTGCGAGTGTAACAGTAACTTACAGTGATTCCAGCGGAGAGGCCTACTTGGCGACGAGTGAAGGAACACGCTTGCTTGGAAGGCCGAGTCGAGGAAGCATAGTCATTGTAGCAGTCGCAAGGGAGGGAGCAAAAGTTGGGACTATTCGAGAGAGGAACGGGATGCAAGCTGGATTCGAGCTGTTTGAGAAGATAGATCCACTGAGTTTGGCGAGAAGAGCCGCTGAGAGGGCAGTCAAACTTCTTGAGGCAGTTCCGGCTCCAAGCGGAAGATTCACCGTGATAGCTGACCAGAAACTCGCCGGGGTGTTTGCGCATGAGGCTGTAGGTCATGCCTCCGAAGCGGATCACGTGATAACCGGGGAATCTGTACTCAAAGACAAGATTGGTCAAAGAGTGGGGTCTGACCTAGTTACGATGTATGACGACTCTACGTACCCTCAGGGATGGGGTACCTCCCTTTATGATTCAGAGGGAGTGCCTACGAAGAAACGTCTCATCATAGACAAGGGGTTCCTGAGAGGATACATTCTGAACAGGGAGACCGCTGCCGAGCTGAATATGGCCCCCAACGGAGGGGCTAGGGCTCAGTCCTTCGCCTATCGGCCGGTGGTCAGAATGAGCAATACATACCTGACAGTGGGTGCTCAGAGCTTTGACGAGCTTCTTGACGCGGTAGACCACGGGGTCTACTTGAAGGGGTCCCGTGGAGGACAGGTGGATACAGCTAAGGGAACCTTTCAGTTCAGCGCTGAGGAAGGATACTTGATTGAGAAAGGCCAATTAGCGAAACCGTTAAGCGATGTCTCACTTTCAGGAATGACCTTGGAGACACTCATGAATATCGACGGTGTCGCTGACGACTTCCAGATGACTATAGGGCTGTGTGGCAAGGCGGGACAGGTCGCTACAACAGGAACTGGAAGTCCTCACATAAGAATCAGGAATGCCGTCGTGGGAGGGAAGTAGCGTGAACGAAACGCTGGACTTTGCGCTCAGAAGAGGCCTCAAACTAGGAGCTACTCAGGCAGAAGTGTTCGCGATCGACGACGTTGGCACAAACATCGTGATCGAGAAGAAGCAGGTAAAGCTTGGCCAAGTGAGGCGTGATCGAGGGATGGGCATTAGGGTCTTGGTCAAGAAGGATGGTGGAGCTTCAACAGGATTCAGCTATGTGACAGACTTCTCTAGAAGTACTGTGATGGAGGCGGTGGAGAAGGCGGTTACAACAGCCAAGGTGAAGCGTGCTGATAAGGATCTCAAGTCCTTTCAGGAGAAGGCTAGAACTCGAAAGGCCGCAAACATATTTGACAAGAGGATTCCCAAGACCGACCCGTCTGGCCTAATCGATATTGGAAGGTCGATGCTGGAGGAAGCGTGCAAGGATTCAAGAGTATCCACGGTCAGCGGCAGCGTATATGCGGGCTTTGGAGAAACCTCGGTCGCCAACTCACTAGGAGTCTCAGGCAGCTACAGATCGACAGGGTTCGGCGGCTATATGTATGTGGTGGCTGAATCCGGGGGATCCGTAGGTGTGGGCTCGGAAGCGCATTCTTCAAGCCACTACGAAAGCGCGAAGCTAGTCGTAGCGGCAGGCTACGCCGCAGAGACGGCAGTAAAGCAACTGAATCCTAAGCCTCTCGAATCGGGAATCTATGACGTTGTCGTCGATCAGGACGGACTGGCAGACCTCTTGATGAACACTCTTGTCCAGCAAATCAGAGCGGACTTGGTTCAGAGGAACCAATCCCCGCTTGCGGGAAAGATTGGATCTGAGATGGCTTCAGAGAATGTCACGTTGATGGATGATCCAAGTGTTCCAAGAGCGCTTGGGTCAAAGCCCTTCGACTCTGAGGGATGCCCAACTAATCCTAGACCAATAGTCGAGAAAGGCGTCCTCCGCACTTTCTTACATAACTCGTATACGGCCAACAAAGAGGGCGTTGAGAACACAGGGAACTCCATGAGATACATCATGTTCGGAACGAGATCAGGGTACGCCCTCGAACCAAGCATAGGTCCACACAATCTAGTTCTGAAACCAGGCAAGGGAAGGAGAGAAGATCTGATCCGGGAGGTCAAGAACGGGATCTTAGTCAGAGGATTTATCGGGGCCCATACTTCAAACGTTCAGAGCGGCGACTTCTCTCTTGCACTGGACTGCATCTTCAGAATAGAGAACGGGGAACTGACCTTCCCTGTCAAGCAGGCCATGATAGGAGGAAACATGCCGAACATCCTGAGGCAGATTCGGCTTGCAGCCGCAAATTCAAAGCAGGTGACGATGGGTCCAGGGATGACCTTGATTTCACCAACGATCCTGATAGAGAAACTCACCGTAGCAGCCTAAACCCGCAAAAGGCCTCTGCTCCTCTTGTTCCTGCACCTAGAGAAATCTGTCTCTTAGCGCGTTTCTCTCGGCTTCCATGATGAGCTCAAAGAGCCGGTCGCAGACATGCCTCTCTCGCTCTAGGACAGATTCAGCTTCGAGAGGATCTACTCGGCGACCAGCCAAGACATAGGCTGCAACTCTTCCATACTTCTTTATCAGGTCTCCTGTATCCCTTGCTAGCTCTAGTGTTTCTTGATCCCTTGCAGAGACGCTTCGACCTCTCTTCCTCGCTATAGCCAATACTTCCTCCTCGGAAAGTGGAAGCATCCCGATTACCTTAGACTTGCACTTTGGGCATCTTGGCCTGAGGGGTAAGTCCTTCAGCTGTTTCATCTCCACGTACTGTGAACATGACATGCATACGAAAGTTCTCGCCTCATTCAATATTCTCACTCGAGTGGATTCGATAAGGATTCGCTTCATTTTCTCTGGAGGAATAAGATCCGTCCTTCGACTGATTCTTTCCATTCCGATACGTGTGATCGGAGTGGCCTCACCCTTACTGTCAATTGGCTTAACCTGAACCGCGCCGTCACGAATGTCTCTTAGGATCTTCATCATGTTCGACACATCTGAATCCTTCTCAAGCGTTTCCTTCAATGATTCTTCTACCACGACAGTCCCCTCCAGGGTTTTCATCAACTGGTCTAATCGTAGGCTGCTGAAATCTACCTTTCGAGATATCGCGCCGAACCTTCTCGCCACATGCACCAGTCTTCTCTTGAAGAGTCCTGTCTTCATCAAAGCCTTGTTGAGTTCTTTTGCAACCTCTCGATCGCCCAACTCTCTGAGCATTTCTGAAATTCCTCGGGATGTGATTGCTCCAGCGGTCTGAAGAACAATGCGATAGGCGTCTTGTTGAACCCCAATCGTGTAGCCGGTTTCCTCGGAGAGAATATGGCCCAAGAGCCGTGCCAAAGTACGGTTAACCAGCGTCCCGAGATTAGCATTGATGATTACGTAGTCTTCCCGTTCCTCAATTGTGATCAATCGATCTGAGGGGACTGGGATTCCTCTATCGGCCTGATCAAAAGCCTCTTGAAGCGCGCGCTGCATCGTTTCGGGGCTAGTTGGATATACTCTCGCAAACTCTTCTGCAACCTGTCTCCTCTCTGCTTTCTTCAGATATTTCTCTGCTGCAAGCCCTCTTATCTGACCGACCTCCTGAGCCACCTCGAACGGAACAGGTATTTCTTCGCCCACCCAGCTGGGTATCGCGCCTGACGGGTCAGAGATCGGTCTTACGTGAATCTTGTCGCCTCGAACTCTAAGAATCTTCCAAGGACTACCTCTCACAATGAACTTCGTGTCGGGTACTCCGTATTCGGCCACAAACGCCTCATCCAATACCCCGACCGGAGTATCCGTCGAATCATCCATGATGAGGTACTGTTTCTCGTCTGGAATCATGGAGAGTTTGTTGAAGTAGTACTCATACATGTCCTTGATTCTCTGCGGCCTGAGAACTACTTTGTCTTGGAAGGAGACCCAAGCCAAGCGAGGGTATCTCGCGTGCATATAGGTCAAGACATTCTTGAGGTCGTCCTCTGTTAGGTTTCTGTAAGGGTAGGCCTTAGTGAATAAGTCTAAGATCTCGTTGAAGTACCATCTGCGTTGTTGGGTCAGAAGTCCTGCGATCTGATGCGTCAAGGCATCAAACGGCTTCTCTGGTATCGAAACTGGTTCCAGAATCTCCTCGTAGGTTCTTCTCGCAATCACCAAGGCTTCCAAAGTGTCATCTGAGTCCATCGATATGATGACCCCATCCGCCATTCGGTCCATGCGGTGCCCGCTACGGCCAACACGCTGAACAAGACGCGTTACCTGTCTAGGGCTCATGTACTGTATGACAAAGTCGATTCTACCCACATCTATTCCGAGTTCAAGGGATGAGGTGCACACCAACCCCTTTAGTCCTCCCTCCTTGAGCCCTCTTTCAGCAGTAATCCTTGAAGGCTTCGACAGTGAGCCATGGTGAATCGAAACCGGGAAGTCAACATCCCAGACCTTGAATCTACTTGCTAGGACTTCTGCGATAGCTCGAGTATTGGTGAAGAGCAAGACTGACTGATGGTTCCGAATGAGACTGCGCATTAGCCTAAGCCTGGCAGCGACCTCCGGATGCGTGTATAGTCGAGATGCCAGAGCATAGTCTGCTGGAACCGGCTCAGGAAATTGCACTGCAAGTCTCATCTTCCTTGCGACGGGAACTTTGACTATCTCAGCTTTTCTGCTGCTGCCGACTAGGAACTGCGCAACCGAGTCCGCGCTTCCAACTGTCGCAGACAGTCCTACAACTTGGAAATCCCTCATCGTAATCCATCTTAGTCGCTCAAGTGCGAGGGAGAGTTGGCTTCCGCGTTTGTCCTCTGCAAGTTCGTGAACCTCATCCACTATGACCCACTGTACGCCAGCGAGATGGCGCTTCATTAGTCTCCCGGGAAGAATTGCCTGTAGTGTCTCAGGTGTCGTGATCAACATGTCCGGAGGACTCCTCGCTTGTCGTCCTCTCTCCTTGATTTCTGTATCTCCATGTCTTACGGCAACCTTCACATCGAACCTGCTGCACCACCATTCCAGCCTTTCAAGGAGATCACGGTTCAGAGCGCGGAGAGGCGTGATATACAAGATCTTTATTCCGCTGGGCACTTCCCGATTCGAGATGTGAAGACTGAGTATCGGGAGCACTGCTGACTCGGTTTTTCCTGACGCGGTCGGAGCTATCAGAAGAACATTCTTTCCCTCTAAGATAAGAGGGATAGCCTTCCTTTGAGGTTCAGTGGGTTCGAGAAAACCCCTCTCCCTAACTGCCTCCCTAACAGGTTTCGCAAGCATTGAGAAAACTTCTGTTTCCTCCGGCAACATCAGAGAGTCAGTGCCTCATTGAAGAAGACCCCAAAATAAAAACATGCAAGAGCCGGAACTCATTCCTTTCGTTAGAGCTTCAACTAGGGAATGTGCCAAACATTGCGAGGGGGGAGGTATGTCGTTTCAAGGTGACTAGAGTTTCGAAATCGCTTCCCTCATTCTTTGAATGGCCTCAACGATCTCCTCGTAGGCCGTGGCAAACGACATTCGCATGTAGCCTTCTCCCCCGAGTCCGAAGAAGTTTCCGCCGACTGAAACCACGTGGGCGGATGAGAACAAGAAATCCATCACCTGCTCGGACATGCTATCCGCAACTTCTCCCCTTTTTGCCAGATAGTTTCTAACGGCGGCTCCCTTTTCTTTCATGAGCTTCTTTATGCTTGGAAAGGTGTAGAACGTACCCTGTGGCATTCGACACGAGATTCCCTCTGTTCTGTTAAGTTCGGCGACCATCATTCTCCTTCTTCGGTCATATTCGCTTACCATTTCCTTGACACAATCTTGAGGCCCTGTGATCGCTGCGTACGCAGCCCTTTGTGAAACCGCTGGTGCGCATATGGCGCAGTATTGATGAATCTTCAGAAGCTCATTCATCATTGTTCTTGAGCATGCGACGTAGCCGACTCTCCATCCTGTCATGGCGTATGCCTTCGAAAACCCGTTGACAAGAAATGTGCGGTCCCTCATGCCTTCGACGGATGCTACGCTTGTATGAGCTGATCCTTCATAGACAATCTTCTCGTAGATTTCGTCAGATATGACGAATAGGTCGTGGCTCATAGCGAGCTCAGCTATTTCCTCTATTGTGTCCTTCGGATAGATCGCTCCAGTAGGATTACAGGGGCTTGGGATCATAATTGCCTTAGTACGGCTAGTTACCTTTGCTCTTACCTCCTCAGGATCAGGGATCCACCCGTTCTCCTCAATGGTCGGCACGCAAACAGGAACGCCTTCGGCCAGTTTTATGGTGGGTTCGTATGCCACGTAGGATGGATCTGGAAGTAGGACTTCGTCTCCGTGATCGACAGTTGTTTGCAGGACTAGAGCTAGCGCCTCGCTACTTCCCATAGTCACAAGAACCTCATCCGGCGCGTAGTCAAGTCTGTTTTCATTCCGTAGCTTGTCAGTTATCGCAGTTCTGAGATCCAAGTCGCCAAGGTTTTCTGTGTAGTGGGTGCACCCTTTCCTCAACGCGTCTATGCCTGCGTCAATTATGTGTTGAGAAGTCGTAAAGTCTGGTTCTCCTGCTCCGAGGCTTATCACGTCTGGATACGTTCTTGCCATGTCGAAGAACTTCCTTATCCCTGAAGGACAGACTGTTGCCAGACGTTTCGCCGTCGGCTTCAACACCGCTCGCCTAGACTTGTCTCTAACCTATGCGCCACGTACTTAAGCCATGTAGGGTACCAGAAACGTGTCGCCTTCAAGGTCCATGGGGTGTCCATATTCCGCGACATGATAAGTCACCAAAAGAATTAACTTAGATCCGCACAGATACATCGCTCGGTGTCATAACCTCCTTGAGCAGGAGCCCCAACAGGGTCTGGAAGGAGAGGGTCGTAAAGACTGGTCTCGACCTGATCATCCTGAGATTGCTGGTCGAAAGACCTAGGTGGGGCTATGAGATTAACATGGAGATTCGCGACAAGTTCGATGTCTATCTCAGCGCAGGCACCTTGTATCCGCTGCTTCACCTACTCGAAGAAAGGGCGTACGTGGAAGGGGTATGGGAGTCAGAGAAAGGGAGAGGCCGTAGAATCTATAGGATAACTGAACAGGGAAAAGAGTTTCTGCTTGCCGGGCAAAGAGCTCTTGAAGATCTAGTACAGAAAGTAAGGACAGAAGCCAAACGGACGTAGACGCATTCACATCACAACATTAATTATATCTGCCGTCCGAGTATGCCGAGAAACATGTTCATCAGGGCGAACAGAAGTTTGACAAGCGCTCTCAGAAAGAGTCTCTCTTATGTCACGCGGAACGAGCTCGCGAAGACCGCGGTAGTACTTGCGTTGGTTGTGTTAGCCGAGTATGCCGTGTTCTTTGGCCTCCGGGTTACATTTCGAACCGAATACCTCCCTTTCCATCCAGTCTCTTCTGGGAGCATGGTTCCAACACTCAACGTAGGAGATCTGATTGTAGTCAGAGGAGTCGAACCGAAGCTTGTGAGCATCGGCGATATCATAGTCTTTCACAGTCCTAGGGACCACGACATGTTGATAGTTCATAGAGTTGTCGGAATCAATGATCAAGGAGGAAGATTGTACTTCGAGACTAAAGGGGACAATAACCCAGCAAAAGACAGCTGGTTTCCGCATCCAGGGGTCCCCGAAACTCACTTGGTTGGCGTTGTCATAGGCAAGGTGGCATATCTCGGCTACATAATTCTGATGCTGAAGGAACCGTTGGGCATGGCTGCGATAATCATGCTGACCGTCCTTGTAGTTGTCTATGAGTTCATAGTTCCCGCAGTAAAGAAAAGTCGAAAGAAGAATGGCCAGGAACTGCCTTCGAGTCCAAGCTTAGTTTCTGGGCTTTGAGAGGCGCCAAACGCAACTTTTAAAGTATATATAAGCTACCTATACGTTCGTAGGGCCCCACATATTCAGCCCAAGGGTTGTACAAGTTTGGCAAAGAGAAAGGCCTTCATCAACATCGAGAACGTCGTCGCTTCAGCAACTCTCAGGCAGGACATAGATCTCGGCTCGATCGTCCGAATATTTCCCGGTGTCGAGTATCGTCCAGAACAATTTCCCGGGCTCGTTTATAGGTTGAAGAAGCCGAAGACGGCAACATTGATCTTCAGTTCGGGAAAGATGGTTTGCACTGGGGCCAAATCTGAGCGGCAGGCCAAGAAGGCAGTGATGAAGGTTGTCGATGAACTCAAGAAGAACGGAATTGTCATTGTGGGGAAGCCAGATATTCAGATACAGAACATTGTCGCCTCCGCAGGATTGGGCGGATCCATTGACCTGGAAAAATCAACATACTCGCTGAAGAGGACGATGTATGAGCCCGAGCAGTTCCCTGGCTTGATCTACCGCATGGATGATCCAAAAGTCGTTATCCTATTGTTCGCAAGTGGGAAGCTCGTATGCACAGGAGCGAAGAAGGAAGAGGAGGTTCACCGCGCCGTCAGCGTGCTTCAAGACACCCTTGAGCAGAAGGAGCTCATTCACTACGATTAGAATGGGTCCTCAGCGAAACACATGTCCCGAAAGCCTTGGTTCTGCCTTCGCTGAAGCACAGATTGTGCAATGAAGCTTCATCCATTGATTTCTTTGAAGTCGGCTAGTAGCCCCTTTCTTGCCATGAGTCCGCGGACGACCGCGTGGCCTCGCTGCATCCCTTCCGGCAGACTGAGCATCCTCCAGAGTCTACGCTTCAGTTCAGCAACCTTTTCCAGAACTTCACTTCTGAGACTCGTCTCAATATGAGTGACCTTGTGCCTGAGGTATCCGTACTCGATCCCGTCGATGAATGCCACGGAAAGATCCTCTCCCGTGGATCTCGGTCGGAAACCTTCCACATATTGGGAAACGTGGTTCGAAGTAAGTGGTTCGGATAGAGCATATGCCATGGGAAAGGCTCTCGGCTCGAATCTTCCCTTTCCAATCCTTTCAGCTGATTCGAGGGGATTCATCACATACGTCAGGCATTCCAGCTCTATCTGTTTGAACCTTTTGTCGCTAACCGGCTGGCACATGTGGAAGTCAGTTATCCATGTTGAATCTTCGTTGACCATGTGGTTGCCTACATGTGAGTTTGTCATAACACCTCCGTACCGCAAGAGGCTACCGTGAAGGATACCATTGTCATGGAGCAGCCTCAGGTTTTTTCCGCACGACGATCCAAGCCACCTCAGGTAGTCTCTGCAGTCTTCCTTGTCGAGTTCGTTATTCAGTTCAGGCGAAATGAAGCCATATAGTATCTCATCAACCCTGATGTCTGTCGGCTGTAGGCTGTAAACCGACGCGGCATCCATCAATCGGCTGCGATTCGCAAACTCTTCCAATAGCCGATTAGCGTCAGCGTGTTTTAGGTATTCAAAGAGTTCAGGCCTATCCTTGAATTCTTTGACAGAAAGATTTCTGAAGATCCCTATTCCTACAGGCTTTGGTGATGGGGCAAAGTTGTAAATCTTCTGCATCCATCGTAATTCGTTTTCAGCCTCCTCGATCTGTGAAAAGCCCCAGATCAAAGTTCCTGAACCGATGCGATCATTAGACAAGAAGTAGGAATACATGCGTCCCTTGTTCAGGATCGGTTGGGAGACACCGCTGGGTATTCCAACTGCCTTGGCCTTGAACCAGTGCTCCCCGTGGGGCAGAATGATCGATCTGTTTCCGCTCGTGTAGGCTTCGAATTTTTCTGGTTGCGGATCCATGAGGATGCATTGTACGGGTGCTTTTCCGTCAGGAAACGGGTAGTTACCAAGATCGAGTAGCCTTGTCTCTGCATCAACTAGAAAGAACGGAACCTTTGGTCCCCTTAATTTCTTGACGAGCTCTTCTGTGCTATACTGCATTAGAGTTCACCCACGCAGAAGGCGGAAAACAAGGATTGATAGTGCTATGATCAATCACCAAGAGAACTGATATCTTTAGCATCATTCCACAGATATTCAAAATAGTTCTTCGCAAATCGGGCGAGGCCTACATGGTCTGACCAAATAGCTAGAGCGGCTCGTCCCTCCTCCTCTTCGAGCATTAGCATCACCTCTTGCACGTCCGAGACTATGCCTCCACCAAACATCTGACCTCGCACTCTGACTTCCGCGAATCCGCAAACCTCATTCAGAGTTTGCTTTTCAACATCTTCCGAGGTCATGAGCTGGATCTTGACGCCTCGACTCTTGAGGTGGAGGAGTGTCGGGGATACTAGATCGAGCATCTCCCTGGTAAATCCCGGAACGGCCATCAGGATCTCTCGAGTAGACTTTTCCATCGTCTCTCTTATCTTGGACATTATGTTGAACTCTCCACGAACGATCCAAATGTCAGGTCTCTCCTGAGACTCTCTCTTCTGGAAGATGGGGGTCAGTTCACCAAGAACCTGTGTTTCACTGGCTTTGAAAAGTCTGTCACGTCTAAGCCTAGTGGCCTCAAGCGCATCAGGTGGTGACCGCGGATAGTGCTTTGACGGACGGCCAGGTTCGGTTTCAATCCAGCCTTTTCGCTCGAGTCTTCCTAGAACTTCATAGATCTTCGAGTAGGGAACCGGCGCCATCTCGCTGATTTCACTTGCTGTCGTGCTTCCTCTTTGAAGGAGCGCCACGTATGCCCTTGTCTCGTATTCTGTCAGGCCAAGGTCTTGCAGCGCCCTTTTCGTCTTCTCACTGATTGACAATCCTACTTTTCACCGTTTGAGAGGTTCGGAAATCCCTTTATACGGTCAGATGATTGTCTAGTCCCGATATTTACAACTCTCGGTGGTGTCACACCTGTCACGGCTTTTGAAGGAGACGAAGAGCCTATGCCCAGAATGCCTAGCGGTCATTGACGCAAAGGTGCTGGAGGACAAAGGAGCAGTCAAAATGGTCAAGGCCTGCAGGGAACACGGTTCATTCGAGGACACATACTGGTCAGATTATGAGCAGTACGCAAGGTTCGAGAGGTATGAATGGGTAGGCGACGGCATCTCAAATCCGCGGACGAAAACGGTGAAGGCATGTCCATACGACTGCGGCATATGTCCAGAGCATAGGTCTCAGACAGTTCTCGCGATAATCGATATCACAAACAGGTGCAACATGAGATGCCCCGTATGCTTTGCGAATGCGGCCGCGGCAGGCTACGTTTACGAGCCGACTCGTGAACAGATTGAAGAAATGCTGAGAAACCTGCGACGGAACGAGCCAATCGCTCCCACAGCTCTTCAGTTCAGCGGCGGCGAGCCGACCATACGAGAGGACTTGCTGGAACTGGTTCGAAGAGCAAAAGAGTTGGGTTTCGACCATGTGGAGGTCAACACAAATGGCATCAAGATATCCCAAAGCGCAAGCTACATCAAGGAGCTTATGGAAGCCGGTGTCGACACGTTTTACCTGCAATTCGATGGCTTGGACGATGAAGTCTACTGCAAGACTAGAGGCGTACCGCTTCTCGATGTCAAGATGAAAGCCATAGAGAATGCGCGGAAGGCTGGGCTGGACAGCATGGTTCTTGTACCGACCTTGGTGAGAGGTGTGAATGACCACCAGATAGGTGACCTCATCCGCTTTGCCGCAGAGAACCATGATGTGATCCGTGGGGTGAATTTCCAACCGGTTTCGATCTGTGGAAGGATTGATCGATCAAAGCTCAGAGAGATGAGGATAACCATAAGCGACTTCTTGAGGCTTGCTGAGCAGCAAACGAACAGCGAGCTCAGAGCCTCGGATTTCTATCCGGTTCCAGCAGTCGTGCCAGTTGCGAAAGCAGTTGGCTCGATTAGGGGAAGACGATACTCAGAGTTCACGGCGCATCAACACTGTGGCGCTGCAACATTCATCCTTATAGAGAACGGCAAGATCACTCCGATCAACAAGTTTGCCAATGTGGACAAGTTCTTGAATTCTATGCGGAGGGTCTACGAGTTGGCTTCAAAGGGAAAGAAGACTCAGGCAAGGGTCCAGATGATGACTGCTATGAGGCACGTAGGCCTAGGCGCGCTGAGAGGACTGATGACATCGGTTCTTACGAGCGGGACTTATGAGGCTTTAGGAAAGATGATGCGCAAGATGGTGATGATAGGTAGCATGCACTTCATGGACCCGTATAACTTCGATCTACAGCGAGTTCAGAGATGCTGCATACACTATGCCGTTCCAGATGGGCGGATAATCCCCTTCTGCACGATGAACAGTATCCACCGCCCGGAGATCGAGAAGAAGTTTTCAGTACCGATCAGCGAGCTTAAGAAGACGAAGGCCGGGCTACGATAGAATGAGGCCCGCGTAGATCTTTGCGAACTCCAACAACTTTCTTGTTGATACTCTTTCGTCGATACCGTGAACGTTTCCATAGTCTATGTCCGCAGGCCCTAGCCCAATAAGAGTTGGCACCTTCGCGTCAAGGATGAGGAATGACGCGTCTGTTGCACCATACCCTCCCATGATTCGAGGCGTGTAGCCAGTCACCTTTCTTATCATGTCTCTTGCTTTTCTGACGACTGGTTGACGCTCATCCAATTCGACCGCTCTATGGCTTCCAAGTTTTAACTCATAGGATACTTGAAGCTCCTTGTCACCTCTTTTCACTCGGTTCACGACGTGATCAATGCCGCGTCTTATCGTCTCTTGGGTCATTCTCGGTAGGTATCTTATATCTGAAGTGGATGTACACTTTCCGGGGATGACGTTTGACTTCTCTCCGCCTTGCACTAGGGTTCCAGCTGCGATAGTTGGAGGTGTCAAATACTTGCTGCGCTTGAATGTAAATTTAGTACGATCCAGGGCAATTAGCAGCTTTGACATCTTCAGGTTGGCGTTGATTCCTTCTTTTGGATTGGCGGCGTGAGCTGTCTTTCCTTGAATGGTTAAGCTGAGAGAGGCGGTGCCCTTCATGGAGTTCCTGACGAAAATTCTGTCCTTACTCGTCGAAGCTTCCAAGACGAAGCCATAGTTGGCCTCGCTGGCATAACCTTTCTCAACTAGGTGCGAGGTGCCCAGTTGCCCTCCCACCTCTTCATCGCAGACGGCATGAATGATAACGTTGACTGCGGGCTCCAAGCCCAACCTTCTCATTGCCTCGAGAGCTGCTATTACGCATCCAACGGCTCCCTTGTCGTCAGCGACACCTCTCCCATACATCCATCCTTCCGAGACTTCGGCGCGGTATGGATCGAAGCTCCAAAGCGATTGGTCGCCGATCGGGACTGTGTCAAGATGCCCATTGAATAGGACGGATTGCGACCTGCCTAGATCCCATTCCCCTACAACGTTGACCTTACGTTCAGCGCTCTTCACCAGCTCCACCTTGAACCCGATTTGGGATAGGAGAGATGCAGTGACTTCTGCGGGCTCCGTCGTATCTCCGGGTGGGTTGGCGCTTGGCTTTTCGACGATCATTCTGATGATCTCGTGAAGCCTTGGTTGATGTTCCTCGACGTATGAGAAGATTCTATCAAGTTCGCTCATAGCAGGTTCTCCTGAGTCAGATACGCAAGATATTGAATACTCTGTGATGTATAGAACACTCTTTCGGTTAAACAGGGGCTAGGATCTCCGAGTGAGATATATGCCTAGGAAGACCATTCCAGCTCCGACGATCTGTGCTCCACCTATGGTCTCTCCCAGCCACAGACAAGAGATCGCTGTTGCGATTACGGGTATAAGGTTTTGATAAATAGCGGTTCTTCCAGGACCTACTTTCTGAACTCCGATCTCCCATATGACATATCCTAAGACAACCGCAAGGCCTAGGGAGTAAGCTAGGCCTACCCAACCTTCGAAGCTTATCGCTTGCCATTCCTCCGCTAGCAGAGATGGAATCGCCAAGAGATCAAGGATGATCGTGCCGAGGATCATTGTGGTTGCCGTGAATCTGAGCGGAGAGTATCTTACGAGATACGGCTTCGAGAATACTGTGTACGCTGCCCAACACACCGACCCGGCTAGGACCAGAGCGCCCCCAATAACTTGTCTTTCAGAAGAAGTGAGACCAGAGCTAGATCCTACCACCAACATGAAGACTCCTGCCAGAGAAAGAAGTACTCCAAAGACTATTCTTCTCGAAGGCTTCTCGACTCCCATCAGTAGATCTATGAGAACCACGAATAGGGGGCTTGTTGCCAACATAAGCGCCGACAAACTTGCGGTTGTTATGGCAATCCCACAGATGAACAATAGCTGATAGAGCGTGTGTCCAATTGCACCTAGGACCAAGATTCTCCTGAAGTCTCTTCTATCCAGGAGAAAGCCGCCTTCTGACAGTCTCAGAGCAAAGAACAGAAGGATTGAGGCAAGACTGAAACGTACAGCGTTGAAGCTTAGAGGAAGCATCTCGCGCAGCGTCTGCTTAACCACTGCGTAATTTGTTCCCCAAATTGCGGCCATGAGCAGCAGAAGGAGATCTGTCCGTGAGATCAATCGTGAACTAGTTTCTCGCAAAGTTTCTCACGATTACGAGTTGATGACGATTGTTCGATCTCTTGTCGGCCTGAATGAATTCCTCATTGGAGACTGTGCAATCTTATATAGCTACGCTCAGGGACATAGAGGGCGTCTGGTGTTTCAGAATGAAAACCGACGTAGTGAATCTCAGCATTGACGAAATGCCGAAGGAATGGTATAACATAGTTCCGGACCTGCCTGAACCTCTCCCGCCAGCGAAAGATCCAGAGGAAGGCCCTTCACGAATTGCGCAGCTGGAAAAGTTCTATACAAAGGCGTCTTTGCAGCTTGACGCTTCGAAGGAACGCTGGGTCAAGATCCCTGATGATGTTTGGGATCTCTACGTTCATGTCGGGCGACCTAGGCCTCTGCAGAGAGCGCTCAGGCTTGAGCGCTACTTGAAGACGCCGGCTAGGATCTACTATAAGCGAGAGGATCTCTCTCCGACAGGTAGCTTCAAGATGAACACCACACTTGCCCAAGCTTACTTTGCAGCCAAGGAAGGAATATCGCGCTTAGCTGTTGAAACGGGTGCTGGGCAAACCGGAACGGCATTCGCATTCTCCTCAAAGATATTCGGGCTGCAATGTGCGATTTACTTTGTGCGGTTTGCCTACAACCTGAAACCTGACCGGGCAACCTACATGAAAATGCTTGGCGCAGAAGTTCTACCATCACCCACTGATAGAACAGAGATAGGTAGATCCTTCTTGAAGAAGGATCCGAAGCATCCAGGATCCATAGGCATAGCCACTGCGGAATCGCTTCAGGATGCTGCGTCTAGAGAGGACACTGTCGCCACAGTTGGTAGTTCAAAGAACCATGTTCTTATGACGCAGTCGATCATTGGGTTGGAAACGAAGAAACAGCTTGACTCGATCGACGAGAAGCCAGACGTCATGATCTCATGTGTCGGTGGAGGAAGCAACTTCTATGGGTTCATTTCGGCTCATCTCAAGGAGAGGCTTGATGGACGTCTGAAGGACGTAAGGTTTGTTGGTGCCGAATCAGCTTCATCTCCTAGACTTACCAAAGGAGAATATCGATATGATTTCACGGAGCCGTCAAAGTCTACGCCATTGGCTAAGGTATACACGCTAGGTGTTGATGCGTCTCTCCCTCTGATTAGAGCTGAAGGCATAAGGTCAACCTCGACAGCTCCGATCCTGAGCCTCTTGAGGAGTAAAGGGATAATCGACACGAGAGTCTATGCCATCGATGAGAAAGATGTGTTTGACGCAGCGAGAACCTTCCTACAGGTAGAGGGATTCCTGGTGGCTCCTGAATCCGCCTACGCTGTACGAGCCGCCATTGATGAAGCACTTGAAATGAAGAAGAGAAACGAGGAAAAGGTCATCGTTTTCAATATCAGCGGAATGGGTCACATAGACTTTCAGGGATACCGTGAGGTACTCAAGGACATCTGATCTTCGCTGTCGGCATACCGACGATTTCCTCTGCGAGCAACCTTCTCTTTTTGTTGACTGCAAAGAGTCAATCAGCGGACGCTGACTCAAGACAGCAAATAATAGATCTTCCTAGGCATACTTAATCATCGACGATCATGAGTTGTTGTGTGTTGAAGAGGTCGCCGTCTAACCTCAATGTTCACCTTGAGATTGGATACCGAGACTCGACTGCTGCAGTTGAAAGAGGCGATATCATCGTAGCGATAGATGTGTTGAGGTGTAGTTCTTCGGTCGTGACTGCCCTTGCAAATGGTGCGAAAGCAGTAATACCGATATTGACTCTCGAAGAGGCGTGGTCGCTCGCAAAGGCGCAGGGAGCGGTCTTGGCTGGCGAGAGAAAGGGCAGGAGGCCGAAAGGATTCCAGTTGGGGAACTCTCCTCTTGAGTTCAAGAAAGAAGTCGTACAGGGCAGAACGGTTGTGCTCACCACTACGAGTGGCACTAAGGCGATCGTCCTAGGCAAGAAAGGGCGGAATGTGTTGGTCGGCTCGTTCCTCAACCTAGACGCGACAGTCCGACTTGGAAGCCGTCTCGCTGAAGCCTCGGGCAACGGAATATCTTTAGTAACAGCAGGTACACGCGGGTTTTTCTCTCTGGAGGATTTCCTCTGCGCTGGAGCCATGTCCGACAAGCTGATTCAGGAAGGCGCTAGGTTGGATGATGGATGTTTGGCCTCAGTCTACGCGTGGAGAGAAGCTCGATCGAACTTGGTTTCTGCGTTGAGAGAAGGACTTCACGCGAAATATCTCGATTCATTAGGCCTTGCTGGGGATGTGAGCTTCGCTGCAAAGGTGAACCTTTTCGATATCGCTGCAATCTTGAAAGTGGATCGAGTAGTCGCAGTCAGACCATAGGCGCCTGCACGGACGCGATTGGCTTCGGGCCGCCTCAGTCAAATACCTTCAAGATCACTAGGTTCACTCTTAACTCTGACAGATCATCGACGACCCAACATTTTCTTGTGCACGTCTGGAATAAAAATCGATCTGAAGTACCGCATTATGTTCAGGTGATGACGTTTGTCAATCCGACTTCGCGTGCGATCTCGCATGCCTCACGGAACTCAGCTCCTGTCAATCTTCTACCGAGCTCCGGAACTTCATGCGCTCGCCACTCCGGTCGATATTGATCCATCAGATTGACGCGTGTTTCGGGCCCCAAGTTCCGTGAGATCCATTCTAGGATTGGTTTGATGCAGCACGAGTTATGGGTTGGGAGGACTAGCACTCTAATTATGAGTTCGCCAAATCTCTTCGCTATCAAGTGGTTTCGCGTGCACACCTTCCAGTATTCCGGGGCACTTGATATTCTTGTGGCGCAGTTGCCTGGTCCATACTTAAAGTCAAGAAGGTACACATCAGCGAAGCCTGAGAGTAGCTGCGCCGTTTCGTAGCTGTAGTAAGAGTTGCTGTTCCACACGACAGGAACGTTCTCTTTGACTGCCATGAATGCTTCTAGCCAGTGGTAGAGCCAAGGAGTTGGTTCGCCTCCGACTAGGTTGGCGTTTCTACATCCCTGCTGCCTCAGACGGTCCACTATCTTTGCCAGCGACTCCGGAGTGTGCAGGTCTCCGGCTTCTATGTTCTGACTGATTGTCCAGTTCTGGCAGTGTAAACATCGCATAGTGCAACCGCAGGTGAATATCGTTCCAGAAGGGACCAGTTCAGGCTCCTCACCCATGTGTTCAAAGAAGTTGGAAACTGTCGCGGTCGCTCCGCAACCGCAGAATCCCACCTGGCCACTCGTTCTGTCGGCGCCACATTTTCTAACACAAAGGTGGCAATTTGGTAAGATCCGTCTAGCAAGCTCGACTTTGAGAGCAAGAAATGACTGAGATGAGGCTGTTGACTCGTCGGAACGTGCCTCTTCGGTGTCAATTGAATTCTCGTGGCTGGGGAATTTGCCTAGAATCTGGTCATGTTTGGTCCACAGCTCCTCTGTAGTCTCGTTTGGTGAGAATTCAGCTGAGAGGCGCTTGGCAATGACAAACTTCGCCTTCTTCTTGCCTTGAAAGACATCAAAGTACCTTGATAGACTCCTCTGACATCTTTCGTCTTTGAGCACAGCGATCGAGTCAGGCCTTACTGCAACCCACACGTCGTTTCTACCTTACTTTTCATCATGGGGTCCTGTCTCGGAGATGTTTGCCGAATCTAAAGATCCGGGCTTGTAGCCTGAGATTTGAGCTAGAAGCTAGATATCAGCCTCGAAAATCTAGATAGGCGCCGCTCGAAAGTGCCAACAATCGGTATCGAATTCATGCACTTGTGACAACGGCTCTCATTCGTTAGCTGCCATCGACCAATGTCATATCCATACCTTTCAATCAGTAGCTGCTTGCAAAAGGGGCAGTATGTATTCTCGCTAGGGTCTCCCGGAACGTTTCCGACGTAGACGTATCGTATCCCCTCATTGATCGCTATTTCGCGGGCTTTTGCAACTGTTTCAATGGGTGTTGGAGGGACGTTGGAGAACTTGTATGCCGGGTAGAATCTGCTGAAATGTAGTGGCGTATCGGGTCCCAGCTTTGCCATATGCCATTTTGAGAGTTCTACGATCTCCTTCGGATCATCGTTCAGCTTTGGTATGATCAGAGTCGTCGTTTCTACATGTATGCCCTTTTTCTTCATCTCTTCCGCTGCGTCGAGAACGGGTTTGAGTTCTGCCTTGCAGTATTCTCTGTAGAATTTTTCGTTGAATCCTTTCACATCGATGTTTGCTGCGTCGATGACATCAGCGATTTCGCTCAAGGCCTCAGGTGTGACGTACCCGTTTGTTACTAGGACATTGAGGATTCCTTCTTTCTTCGCGAGTCTAGCCGTATCTAGCACGTATTCGTGCCAAATGATAGGCTCGTTGTACGTATACGAAATGGATTTGCAGCCGTACTTCCTGGCCAGCTCCACGACTCTTTCAGGTTCTAGCTGATCGGAGAAAACGTCTCCTGGTTCGACCTGCGAGATGTGGTAGTTCTGGCACCATGGGCATTTGAAGTTGCAGCCCACCGCGGATATGGAGAAGGAGTAGCTTCCAGGCCAGAAGTGAAAGAGAGGTTTCTTCTCTATGGGGTCGACAGCGGTTGATGTGACCTCCCCATATGTTTCAGTGTAGAGCTTTCCATTTCTGTTTACTCTCGTCTTGCAGACACCTTTGCCGCCTGGCCTGATTGTGCACCTGTGCGGACAAACTGAGCATTTCACGAGGTTGTCGGAAAGCGTTTCGTAGAGAGATGCCTCTTTTTCCGGCAAACTACTCTGGCTCCTCCTTTTCAATATGGAAGCCGTTCCCATTGAATCGGATTGATAGGGCTCGGTTGAGTGCTCTGAAACCTCTTCCGGAGCCATCTAGTTCGACGAGTCCGCATTCCGATAGTCTTCGAAGATGAAAGTGCACAGTCATATCGGCAAGAGTTAGCTTGAGTCTCTTCTTCAACTGTCCTATCGAAAGCCTCGCTGGATAGACTCTGATCAATTCGCGTAATAGCTCGGCCCTTGTTGGAAGACTCAACGCATCGCATATTGCAGGGGCGTTATCATCCTCTCTCTTGAGCAATAGGATACCTTCCAAGCTTCGAAGGAACATAAGATTCTTATCTTATAAACGTCTCGGATGCCAAGCAATACTCGAAAGAGCATGCCTCAGGATTTCGGGCGGATATTTTCCAACCAAAGGGGGGCGTGCTCTACAACGGCATAACAAGGCGTGACTCGGCGACATCGAAGTCTCTTAAATTCGTGAAGTCACGTTGATAGAGCATCTAACAGGGATTGTGGTAGATAGGACAATACCATCTCTTGATCGAGTCTCAGAGGCTTCCGCAATGGACCAAGGGTACCTTGGGTGATATAGGATCGGTCTGGCTTCGGTGCGCTTCTCCACGCCTTACTTGGTGAGAAAATGACCAGCCAAGAGAGATGCAGGCTTTTCTTTCTGTTGTCCGGGGAACATCCCACGCTTCCCAGAGCAGAGGTAATGGCGATTCTTGAAGCCGAGGGTCTCCCGTATACTATCGTTGACTCGCGGTACCGACTTGTTACGCTTGAGTCGAGCCTACGAGCGTTAGAGAGCGTTGGAGCCCGAAGCTTGATGGTTAAGTCGGGCGGACGAGTGGTTTCTGAAGTTGGGAGCGAAGGATCCGTTATCAAGAGAGTGTCTGAGCGCGCACGTTTCTCAGATTTTGTGTACCAAGGGGATAGCTTCGCTGTTCGCAGCGTCAGACTTGGCGGAGCACAGAAGGAGCTTAGAAGAGAACAGCTCGAGAGAGATCTTGGAAAGATGATATTGAAGGAGGGGCGAGGTCTCAAGGTAGATCTGAAAATGCCGAAGAGAACTTTTCTTGTAATTCTTTCCTCGGGGAAGGTGACGCTTGGCCTGGTCACCAAGGTGAGGGAGAAGGGGACGATTGCGCGTCGCAGGCCTAGGAAGAGGCCGTACTTCCATCCGTCCACGATGCAGCCAAAGTTGGCCAGGTGTATGGTGAACCTTGCAAGACCGAAGGCTGGACAGATTCTGTTGGATCCTTTCTGTGGAGTCGGTGGGCATCTCATCGAAGCGGGTCTCATTGGATGCCGTGTTGTCGGAGCTGATGTGAAGCGGAAGATGATTCTCGGAGCCTCTCGGAACCTCGCGTATTTCGGGGTGAAGCCTGAAGGGCTTTTACTTGGAGACGCGAGACATATGCCACTTTCAAGAGTTGACTCAATTGCAACCGATCCCCCTTACGGCAGGGGCGCCTCAACGATCGGGTTGACCCCGAGCAGGATACTGAACGACTTCCTGACTGAGGTGCCAAAGGTCTTGAGCCAAGGATCCCATGTCTGTCTTGCTGCCCCGAAAGGCGCTAGGGCGATAGAGATAGCGATGAAGGCGGGCTTCAAAGCCTTGGAGAGCTATGACATATATGTGCATCGAAGCCTCACAAGGCAAGTGTTGGTCTTGAGGCTCTGCTAGCGACAGTAGGTAGATGAGACCCTTGCAGCTCATTTTTCTTGGAACGAGTGGAAGCACACCCACAAGAGAGAGAAATCTGCCTTCAGTTGTCGTCAAGTATGATTCTGAACTTCTGATGTTTGATTGTGGAGAAGGCACGCAGAGACAGATGGGTCTAGCGAAGCTCAGTCCCGCGAAGAAGATGAAAATATTCATTTCCCATATGCATGGAGACCACGTGTTGGGTCTGCCGGGGCTTCTTCAGTCAATGGCGCTTCTTGGAAGGCAGAACAGCCTAGAGATCTACGGTCCAAGAGGGATCAGAAGATTTGTTGAGTTGGTGAATGAAACTGTTCAGTTCAGCATCACATTTCCTGTATACATCCGTGAGGTGAAGGCTGGAAAGATTGATGCCAAGGAACGATACGAGGTTCACGCAGCATGGGCAGACCACGTTGTGCCATGTATGGCGTATTCTTTCGTGGAGAAACCCAGGCCCGGAAGATTCCATGTTCAAATCGCCAGGAGGCTTGGGGTTCCTGAAGGGCCGCTCTGGAAGATGCTTCAAATGGGGAGGGCAGTGAGGGTCAAGGGAAAGAAGATAGACCCTCGGCTTGTTGTTGGTCCCTCCAAGCCCGGAATCAAGATCGTCTATGCCACTGATACTCGACCGAGCCGCCGGATTGCTTTGCTGGCTTCAAAGGCTGATGTTCTGATTCATGACGGAACCTTCGATAGTTCATTGGAGGAGAAGGCCAGGCCGGATGGGCATTCCACGGCGGCGCAGGCCGCGAAGGTTGCCAAGGCGGCAAAAGTGCGGGAGCTTGTGCTGACTCATATCAGCGCTAGGTATAGAGATCCTTCAGTTCTGCTCAGGGAGGCAAGGAGGATATTTCAGAATACGGTTGTTGCGCGTGACCTCATGACTATGGAGTTCTAGAGGAACCTAGGAGTTGTTGAAGTCGCTCTAGACTGGCTTCAACTCCTTTTGTTGATTCTACGACAACGGTTCGACATGAACTCTGCCTGATCTTCTGAGCTACGGTACGCCAATTGACCGTTCCTTTTCCTATCTCATCGTGCGAGTCACGGTTCCCCTGATTATCGTGTGCATGAATGTGCGCGATCTGTCTGCTGAACGTTTCGAGAAATGTTGAGACTTCTCCTGCTGTGTTTGCGTGCCCGATGTCGAGGACGATTCTGAAGTTTTCCCATCCTAGTTCATCGTAGATTCGATTGAACGATTCATGATCATTCATGAAGGCTGAGTAGCCTTTCGGCATGTTCTCTAAACACAGTTGTACGCCCGTATCTTTGGCCAACGCCCCCAGCCTTGCTATCGCGTCAACGTTGAGCCTCCACTCTTCGATTGGATAGAAGCTTGTGAGCGCCCCTCGATGGCCAGGGTGTATCACCATCGCCTCAGCTTCAAGTTGAGAGGCGTGGAGGATGGATTGCTCGACTCGTTTCATAGCCATCTGTCGAACCTCTGGAACTAGCGACGCGATATTCACATCGGCGAACGGTGAGTGCACTGTGAACCTAAGGCTGTGCTGTTTCTTCAACTCCAGAAGGCTTTGGATTCTGCGCTCATCGAGTTGCAGACTGTTCTCATCAACGACCTCCCAGAGCTTCGCGTCGTGGAGCTTAATCGATTCTAGAAGGGATTTGAATGGTTTACCTATCAAGTAAAGAGAGGAGAGGCCGATCTCCATATCAGGTACTTCCCTTATCTAGATCGGGGAGCGACCCAGTCTATGAGCGATACAGGATCGTCGCAGGATATCTCAACACTGATCGGGCCTAATGGAGACTCTCCACTCGGCTGCGAGAATGATACGTGATTGACGTAGGCAACTTGCTTGTTCAGGTGGAAGCGGATCGTTTTTCCTGCGACACTCGAAAATAGGATAGATCTTGCAGCGTCCCTGATCCGGTCCTGTCTAAATAGTCCTTGCAGAGGAGCCAGAGAGTTCAATCCGTGTGCCTTAACTCGCAGGAGAAAGCTCTCCCTGCCCAAATCTGATCTTTCAATTGAGCCTTCCTTCAGTATTGCTCTCAGTGCCTTCTCGACTTTTGCAGGGTCTTCTGTGGGATTTACAACTGCTTCCACGGTCACTTCTACTCTATTCACAGAGCAAGATCTCCCGGAGAAATGCTCGAGTATATTCTTGGAATTCTTCGATTGTGCCTTCGTTGACTATGATTTCATCGGCGAGAGCTATGGTCTTGCCCAGCCCTACGTTCAGTTCCCGCAGATCCCTTGTCTCAAACTCTAGCCATGTCTTCGGATCATCTTCACGACCTCTTGTCTCGAGCCTTTCAAAACGTGTTTGAGGTGACGCGTGAATCGAGACAATCGTCACGTTGCCATATTGTTTCCTGAGTTCTTCAACTTCTTCTGGGCTTCTTACCCCTTCGACTATGGCTGCATCGCATTGAGATGCGTCGATCTTTGGGATCAGCCTCTTCGAGATCACTGCTGGCCCTTCTTCCTCGCGTATCTTGAGCATGACGACGCCCATGTTGGAAGGCGTTAGAGGCATCCCCCTTCTCCTAGTCTCTTCTCTGATCACGTCTCCGCATACAAAGACAGGGTAGCCATACTGAGCAGCGACTTCGGAGAACAGAGCTTTCCCTGAGCCCGGCAGACCTGTAGTTGCGATAATCTTCTTCACGGCCAAACCTTTTCCTCACCATGTTCCCTTGTGCGAATCCTTATCTCTTTCAATCCATATTCCGCTGCGGCCTCGGCGAGCCGTAGTAGATCCTGCCTAGTTGGAGCCGCTAGGTTCTTGAAGCTTTGGTCAAGTAGGTCTCCTTCAGGGCTGAATTGCTGAAGCACGTATAGGTCTACGGCTGCAATCTCGTTGGCCACATCTCTCACATCCGTCTCCTCGTCCATCAGCGTCGGGACTATAGTTGTCCGAGCCTCAACCATCAACTTCTTCTCAAGACATGTCTCTAATGTAGCCTTGATACTACGTGTCATATCCCAGTCCGAATGCTTCATGCCCACAACTGTCTGATAGGACTCAGGCCTAAGCGGCGCCTTCACGTCAATAGCGACATAGTCCAGGAGGCCCTCATCTGCGAGACCAGTTACAGCTGCCGGGTTACTGCCGTTTGTGTTCAGGAAAACTTCCAAGCCTATCTCCTTTGCTCTTCTTGCAATGTCCTTCAAAGCCTCAGCTTGTAGGCACGGCTCGCCACCCGTAAAGCCAACTGCGTCGATAACGTCCGCGTTTCCCTCAATCCTCTTGCATAGGTCTGCGGTGTCCATCTCTTTTCCGGACTCGGTTGGAATTAGGCTGGCGTTCTGGCAGTAGGGGCATCTGAAGTTGCAGCCAGCGAAGAATATCATCGATGTGACTTTGCCGTACCAGTCAACCGTGGAAAGATCGACTACTCCGCCGACTCTCGCTTTTGTCAAGAGCCTTCCTATGCTTCCAGAACGGTTCATTTGCGATTAAGCTTTCCTCTTAGGCATAACCAGCCCTCCCTCTTTCCCATTCTCATTGTGTTCACGCAGCAAGGAATGTGGCCGCATTCTGTACCCCACGAGTGCCGTCGTTGGACAACGGCTCCCCCCTAAGAATTCCAAACCTAAGCAGTCATTGCTCTGCCTTGTCTCCTGGTTCTGACCCCTCCCTAGCCCCTATGTGGTCAGGCTGAAACCATCAGGAATGACAGCATATCTGGTTCAGCACTTGACCCTTACCTAATATGTTGCTCTAGAAACGTTAAATCCGATGACTCAAACTACAGTCCGCGGTGAGATTCAGCTGTCTTTCGAGAAGGTTAGGAGCTTCATAGCTGTGGACGTGACCGACAGTGTAATCCTTCAAAGGATCACTGACTGTCAGACAGAGCTGGCTCGAACAGGCGCTGATCTTAAGCTCGTTGAACCCGAGAATATTCATGCCACTCTGAGGTTCTTGGGAGAAGTGCAAGTTCCGCTGTTGGATCAGGTTAAAAGTGAGCTGGGGCAGGTGGCCTTTCAGCCGTTCGCTGTTGAGCTGAGGGGGGTGGGCGCCTTTCCGAATCCGCGCCGGCCGAACGTTGTATGGGTGGGAATGACGAAGGGTGGCGAGGAGCTTCAAGGAATCTTCTCGCGTTTTGAGCCTCGCCTGAGGGGACTTGGCTTTCCGGCTGATAGGAAAGGATTCAGTCCACACATTACGATCGGAAGGGTGAAGTCTGGAAGGAATAGAGAAGCCCTGTACTCCGGAATCGTGGATATGTCGGACAGGGAATTCGGCTCGATGGCTGTGGAATCGATTAGGCTTAAGAAGAGTATCCTCACCCCGCAGGGCCCAGTATACTCCACAGTCTATGAACAGAAAGCCAGATCCTAAAGGCAAGGGACCTATTGGATAGGTAGCTGTTCACGAAGGAGAAGAGTTTGCCAGTTCTTCAGGAAATTCTTGACAAGGTTTCGAGGAGGATAACTCCGACCTCTGAGGAGAGAGCCAAGATGGCTAGGATAGCAGACGATATGCGTCTCAAGGTTTCGGAGACCGCTACATCTGTTGGCCTTGACGTTGATGTGAGGCTGGATGGGTCTGTTGCAAAGGATACGTGGCTGAGCGGCGAAGGAGATGTGGACGTTTTCATGAGAGTTTCACCTGAATTAACTCGTGAAGAGCTTGAGACAAGATGCCTTGAGGTTGCGAAGAAGGCCGTGAGGAGCTATGTAGAAAGATATGCCGAGCATCCTTACATCGAAACGTCGGTCGAAGGGGTGAGGGTGAACATTGTTCCCTGTTTCAAGGTTGAGAAGGGAAAGTGGAAGAGCGCGACCGATAGGACGCCTTTCCATACGGAGTACATGAGGGCTAAGCTTGATGAGAGGCTGAAGAACGAGGTGAGGTTGACCAAGAAGTTCGCCAAGGGAATCGGGGTCTACGGAGCCGAGATAAAGGTCAGCGGCTTCAGCGGAATGCTATGCGAAACATTGACGCTGAACTATGGATCGTTTCAAGAATTTCTCGGAGCAGCCGCCTCGTGGAAGCGGGGCCAGCTGATAGATATTGAGAAATTCTATCAAGGCTTGGAGTCAGAGATTCCTGACCTCTTTCCGGAGCCGCTTGTGGTTGTTGATCCGGTTGACAAGGGAAGGAACGTCGCCGCCGCAGTGGCGCAGGATAAGATGTGGCTTCTTGTTGCGGCTTCAAAACACGTTCTTCAACAGCCGAGTCTGAACTTCTTCTATCCCAGACCAATCAAGCCGTTGACGACTAGGCAACTTTCCAGCAAGCTTGCTAGAAGAGGTTCTGACATTATCTTCGTTCAGTTCGGCCGAGTTGAAGCTGTCGTGGATGTTCTGTGGAGTCAACTGTACAAGACAGAGAACTCTCTGAGGAATCTGTTGAAGGCGAATGACTTCCAAGTCTTAAGGACGGCGTCATGGAGCGACGAGAAGAAATGCAACGTCATTGTGCTGGAAGTTGAAAGGAAAAGGCTCTCACCAATCATGAAGCATTTCGGACCGCCCGTGTCAAGGATGACCGAGTCTGAGAGATTTCTTGAGAAATACGTGGGGGCGCCTGAAGCTGTATCGGGTCCGCGTGTGGAGGGCGATAGGTGGGTGGTTGAGAAGAAGCGAAGACACGTCGATGCGGCGTCTCTGATTAGGACTAGCTTGAGTGATGGCGGAAAGACGATAGGAGTGGCGAACAGAATAACACCGGCTCTAAGAAAGAACTTTAGGGTCCTTGTCAACGAACAGATCGCGGGTGTATGCAGGAGACATCGGGATCTTGGTTTGTTCCTGACTGAATACTTGGCGGGCAGGCCGACTTGGCTTGAGTGAAGTCACAACAGTAGCCTTGGATCACCTTCGAGAAACCCCTTACAAAGCGATCATCTGTTATCCAAACTATTCTGATGAGGAGTTTGAGAGAAGAATCAGTGAGCTTTCAGATCTCGGAGTTGCTGCCTTAGAGCTCCGGGGATCGAAGAACATCTTTGGCACAAAGGTCCTCGGCAAGGGATGCGTAGGGATAGTCGTTTCAGCCTTGAGAGATGGTGGAAGGGTTGCGGTCAAGATCCTTAGAACAGATGCCGGCAGGACAGGCCTCGACCACGAGGCTTCAATGCTCAAGCTCGCCAACTCAGTCAACGTTGGGCCGGCTTTGCTCGATTTTTCGCAGAACTTCTTGGTCTCGGAGTATCTTGAGGGCTCGTTGCTGCCTCAGTGGATACAGGGCCTTAGGGGGAGAGGCAGAAAGAGGCGATTGGAAGGTGTATTGGCTGGGCTTTTGGAAGCGTGCCATAGGCTTGATCAGCTGGGACTCGACCATGGGGAACTTAGCAGAGCTCCAAAGCATATCATAGTGACCGACAAGGACGAGCCGAAGATTGTCGATTTTGAGACGGCGAGCACGAAGAGGCGGCCGGCAAACGTAACTTCGATAACTCAATACCTGTTCATCGGTAGTGATCTGAGCAAGAAGATCAAACGGATCAGGGGGCCCATCGGGAGGCGCCAGCTCATAGTAGCGCTGAAGCGGTACAAGGACAACAGAGAATCTGAGAACTTCAAGAGGGTTATGCGGATAGTGCTTTAGGAATGCTGATCGCGGAAAAGAAGCGCATTACACATTTATTTTGCGAGAAAGGTATGCAAGGGTGTCAGCCAGCCCCCCCTAGGTATTTTTCGCAAGATATTCGTGAATTGCTTCGTGCATGATCACGCTTTTCGGCTTACCCTACGTCTGGCAACCGCATTCGACTAAGCCAAGAGGCAAACTCTGTGAATACGCTTATATTGAGTGGGCATATCACTCTCAGCCCAGCTCAGGGGCCGTCGTCTAGCTTGGTCTAGGCAGCGAAATGTCGCCAACAGGATACCAGTACGCTTGCTTGAGCGTGGTGAACCTGGGGCGCTGGCGACCTTGACCATAAGGCATGTCGAGGCCAGATGTCGCGAGTTCAAATCTCGCCGGCCCCACCATATTATTGGGGTTGTTGTGTTGGGTGAGGAGTCGTACAACATAGCTGTCAAGGTTTATGCATTGTATGCCGCGCTTTTCAACGAGGTGGCAAAGGAACTGGGTAAGCAGAAGGCCTTAGCTCTCCATCAAAGAGCCCATGAGCTAATGGGCCTCGAGACGGGCAAGAAGCTGAGAGAGCAGATGGGTGATATCGAGTACGACTTGAAGACTCTGGCTGAAATCCTGAAGAAAAGCAACGTAAGCATAGGTATCGATTCTCAGATGGTGGAAGGACCCAGTTCGCTGCTGCTAAGGAACGCGAGGTGTCCCATGTATGACGGCTACAGAATGGGCGGGCTAGACGATGACGCCGCTGAGGCCTTATGCCAGGTCGGTGCACCGGCTAAGCTGGGATCTACTCTCAAAGAGCTGAATCCGAATGTCTCTTACAGATTAACCCACTACAGGGACAAACCCACAGAGAGATGTGAAGAAGAAATAAGGCTAGAATAACAACACTCACTTCTTTCCATAACGCGCGCATCCAACCGTCGCCCCGAACAGGCTTCATCTCAGGGCGATGAATTTCAATGCGGTGTCACGCGTGCCTATTCGAAGGGCCTTCCCCAACACGCGCTGAGAGCCGCACGAGTCAACAGTCCCAAAAGAGAGGCATGAATCAATGAAAAAAGATCTCATCATCTCTTGGTGTGAAGATAAAGGGCTTGCCAGCAAGTTGGCAGCCTTTTTTTGCAAAGAATGTGACTACCGACTACATTTCTCATGGAGAGATTCAGGATGGCCGAGCCTCTGACCCTAAAAACTGGAGTTCTCAGTTGCAGGAGATCCCCACTAGACAGTTCGCTGATGCCATACCTGGGCCGAACGAAGCACCTGGCCTGCTTCGTGTTGCCACGGCTTGTGTCAAAGAAGCTCTAGTCGGTTTGGCATATGTCAAGTATCAACCGAACGCTGATCCTCCCTTCGCAATTCTCCACGATCTAGTCGTTGACGTCAGCAAGCGCGGAAAAGGCATCGGTGGTGAGATTCTGAAGTGGTTTGAGAAGCAGGCTGTCGCTCTTGGGATCAAACATATCTTTCTTGAGAATAGCGCCATAAACGCACGGGCGTACTCGTTTTTAGACGCCATGGTTATTCCGCCCTGTCCCGAGTCCCAATCAAATCTTTGGATGGAAGACAATGACGTGGCTTAGCCCCTATTCTTGGGCAGCGGCCTCTGCGATGGATGTGAACCCATTTGGGTTCAGGTGTCGCCGGCCCATCACATCATTTGCCTGAGATTGCCGTTCTGCCTAGTCGCATTCCTAGCTCTCTGCATTCTTCCATTATCTGTTGGTTTGGTTTTCCGTAGGAACCCACTGGGTCGCATACCTGCGCGCCAATCCTCTTGAACAATTGGATCATCACCGATTTCACCTTTCCACCACCTCCGTGCGAGTAGAAAAGAGCATACGGCTTACCCGTGTACCCCTCTTCCTTCTTCACCACGGTTTGTATGTAGTGGTCGTCTAAGAACGTTTTCAACCCGCCTGCAACATAACTGAAGTAATCAGGTGAACCGAAGGCGACACAGTCGAATTTCGGAAAAGTAGTAATATCGAATCGACCATCGTTCGTGTTGAATCTCTCTACTTCGCACCCCGATTCTTTCAATCCTTCAGCGACGGCCTCTGCCATTCCCTTTGTGTTTCCATACTCCTGCGAGTGATAAAGCACCAGAGCTTTGACCATGTTCACCACCATCGAGCAGCAATCACAACAATGATTTCATGGGCTTCAAACGTTTTGCAGTCGCATATTGGCGCACCTTCGTGCCTGCTAAAAGCATAATCAACCGGAAACCCCCTTGCCCGCCAACTGCAACGGATGATAGGTCATCAAACGGCGACCACTCACACGCTACCTGACACTTGAAGTAGCTTAGCTTTATTTCATCCGATCTTGAGTACTTGCTGGGTTAGCCATCTGAGGTGATCGTCAGTCATGAGTTCTACTCCATATCATTTCATAAGACATAGTGGATTCAGACGAGTGGATCTCAAGAGCCTCGCAAAAGATTTGAGCTCATCATTTGAAGTGGTTCCGGTCGACAGACAGCAGCCTCCTTTAACCTCAGTCATCGGCAGAGACATTCAAGAGAAGTTTCTCGTCAAATCAGATACGTTGCGCGTGTACCTGTCACCAATTAGAGCCACCATGTTTCAGAAGGAGAGAAAACCCTTCACAGAAAACGATCTCAAACTCAGAGATAGGATATTCGCCACATATCGCCACAGTAGGTCAACACCCTTTCCTTTTGGCTTCCTTCAGGAACCACACTTCGAAGTTGAGAGCCAGCAGCCCGATCAGAGCTGAAAGACCCAGACCGTGATTCTCGGTGCCCAAGAAGCTCGGTGTCGGTTCTCTGCTGCGATATGATCGCCATTTCCGTTCTCTATCCGGCCTAGCTCGGTAGTTCACACTTTTGATTCAACAAGAACGCTTAAGTCTTAAAACCGAGCGCGTAAGACGTGCAAAGCAGAAGAGTTGACGAGTAAGCTTGAACATAGTGATCTTCGGGCCGCCTGGCTCAGGGAAAGGAACATACGCATCCCGACTATTTGAGCTGCTCAAGACGCCTCACATCTCAACCGGAGACCTCGTCCGACAGGAGATCAAGGATAAGACAGAAACGGGAAGTAAGATCGAAGACTACACGAGACGCGGCGTACTCGTGCCGGATAACATAGTCATCGAGCTCTTGAAGAAGAGAGTCTCACAGCCTGATTGTGCAAGCGGCTTCATTTTGGACGGATTTCCGCGGAATATCCCTCAGGCTGAAGCCCT
>Ga0315309_1000262_pt1 | contig 31287 bp, 28 predicted proteins | sample TDP4_MG_FD_203080 | JGI IMG/M metagenome (GOLD analysis project Ga0315309, IMG submission 203080) | Freshwater sediment microbial communities from Lake Towuti, South Sulawesi, Indonesia - TDP4 | ecosystem: Environmental > Aquatic > Freshwater > Lake > Sediment | place: Indonesia: South Sulawesi...
CCATGTCTCTGAGGATGTCTTCATATCCATCCAAGTACCCAAGCCGATTCTCTCTAGAACCATACTCTTCGGTGAGCGATAGTGATATTCCATCAGCATCTGGGCTGTGTCCTTACCGGTGGGAATAGTCTCGGGGGGCAACGTTATTTCGATGACGAGCGCCCTGACGGCGTAGTGAGCCGCACGCTCCTCCCTTATATCTGCACTATAGTTTGCGAAGGTCTGTATCGAGTCCTCCAGTAGCGTATACATACTGGTCGCGGTTGAAGTGGTCTTCACAGAGGAAGCCCTCAAACTTGTGAAGGTTGAGATATAGGTCGTCTTAGAAGTCATTGTCCTCCACGTAGTTATCGTTTCGGAGGTGGGAGGATAGATCGCTGTACCACCACCGTAGCCTAGCGTAATGGATAGAACCACTAAAAAGAATAAGCCATTCTTCTTCAAAAAAGATACCAACCAGTTTCTCTCCTTTGCTCTCCCACTCATCTTCGGAGGAGAAATCATAGCTTTCTGACCTCGTACTGAAAGGGAGAACCCATGTCTTGCATTTTCTTCACGAACTCTTCGGCTTCAGCTTTGCTATCGAACACCAGCTCTTCCCCAAACTCTGTCATCCGTTCCCAGCTATCCAGATAATCAACGCGAGTCCAAACTCCCCGCTTACTCACACTCATTCCCTCCCCCGTCTCAACCGCTCCCATCCGCGAGACCCCTCGGAAGGAAGAGGAAGTTTTCCACACCCGCCCCAAATCCTTTTATATTCTTCTAGTGCTGGTATTTTAGATTCACATTTGCTACAAATATTTAACTTCCAATCCATCGGAGGCAATTGCGGATTTGTCCAATAAACACAATCGCGTTCGTCAGATATTAGTTCATTGGGCAGTCTAACGGGACATTTCACCATCAATCTTCGCCTCCGACCCATAGAAACTGGTTTCGCCGGAGTCTCACCGGCTCATCAGGGAGGTTGCTTCATGCTGAATGGCCCCATTGATCCTAGGTGATGCCCAAGGTAGGCACCGCCTTACCATTTGAACACCGCGCAGTCACGTATATAATGCTAATGCAATTGAACCGCATGTTTTTCTGTAGGATAACCACAATTACTTCCGTCTGCGAAAGGGGCTCAGGCCCCTTGGTCATCGATCGATCGATCGATTTCTCACGATCCTGGGAAAGCATACCAATGCCTAAGGTTCGAGCCGTAGAAAGCCACTGCGATGAATCTGCACAACTATATGGTGGACCGGGCGGGATTCGGACCCGCGACCTCCCGGGGTCTTGGCTTGGGCATGCAAGCCGAGTGCGCCTCCAGGCTGCGCTACCGGCCCATTGACCGAGATTGTTATGGCGTCAGGGGTTTATAACTTTAAGAGAATTGCGAGAGGCGGTACCTCGGGTTTAGGCGCGTTCTCATTTTGTGGAGAGGCGCTTGGCCAGGCGTAGCGCTCAAACTACCATCTAAATGAGGGTTTCTTGCTTGATGTTGTTGTGGCTTGAGCGTCCTAACATTGTTGTTGTTGTGGACTGATTGTACCAGCTTGTTTTGGCTCTGGATCTCACGAACGATTAGTAGCCCTTCCTCAAGTCAGGTAGCTCAAGGTGAAGGCTGCCCCACTCAGGAAATCCAAGACACCCAGAGTATTGGCGGTCAGAACTGATAGGTGAACTTCTTTCTGTATTATTGGAGCGAAGCTGTCGGAACGTTTTGATTTGCCGATGATCATTCCTCTGTTTCTCAGCGGCTACCTGATTGGCCCGGAGGGGATTGATATCTTTGCGCCTCTGGAGCTGGGCCTCTCTCTAAGTGTTATTGTCACGGTGGCGGTTCCTGTCAGGGATCTGTGCCATGGTGATCAGAATGCTTGTCCAACCCGAAGAATTGGGTTGCCAGAGGATCACCGTCTATTCAAGCAACATCGCTCCGCTCCCGCTTGGTGGGCTGTTCTTTTCTGTTCCGTGTACACTCATCCCTACGGTTATAGGGGGAAGGGTGTCGTCTCCTACCTGTAAGATCTTGCTTTCTTGCCTCTCCCCCCAAAAAAAAGAGTAGCTATCCGTTTTCCATCCTCTGGCCTGTTGCCGACAGACTACTGGAGCCACGTTCGATCGATCGATCGATCGATCGATCCTATCTACGAGTTATTGATGAAGTCGGATATACGAGCTTTCCTCGCGCCCCCCTCCGTCATCTCTTTAACGGCTTCCTCGCTGTCCTTTGGCTTGACGTTTATACCTCGCGACGCATCCTCCAGCAACACCACCTCGAAACCCGCCTTCAGACCGTCCAACACGGTGTGCTTCACACAGTAATCGGTTGCCAAGCCGCCGATGAAGAGGCGGTTAATCCCTCGATTCTTCAGGAGCCTCTCCAGGTTGGTCCCTTCGAAACCAGAGTACGCCTCCTTATCAGGGTCCGTCGCGCCCGATATGACCGGGGTTCCTTCTGGCAACTTGAGGTCGGGGTGAAACTCGGCTCCGTCTGTTCTCTGTACGCAATGGGGCGGCCACGGCCCGCCCCTCGACCTGAAGGATATGTGGTTGCTTGGATGCCAGTCACGAGTGGCGTAGATTGCTGCTCCTGCTCGAGTGAACAAAGCGATGTAGTCGTTCAACACCGGGACGACTTTATCTCCTTCGGGGACAGGGAGGGCTCCTCCTGGGCAGAAGTCTTTCTGAACATGGACAACTATGAGCGCCGACCTCTTATCGACTCTGAACATGACTCACCCGGACTTCGCTGTCGCTAAGCTCCTCTGGCATGAAAAGGTTTCCGCTCAAATAGACCGGTCCCAACGTCTACGCGCCGCCGTCTACAGAGATTGAGGCAATGTGTCTATCTGGGTAACATCGCTCTTCGCCTGGACGGCAGTCAGAAGAGCTGAACAGGAATCATGGCTTGAACCAGGCCGACTTCACTGGAGAGGAGGGGAGAGATGAGTAGTCTTGGAGTGATATTATTCCACGCCGACCTCACGTCGGCCAAAGGGTTCTTCAACGACAGACAGGGTGGCTTTCAACAAGACATTCTCGGGGGAGCTTCTCCTTAAAGCATCAGAGTGGCTGGTTGACTGAGGGTTATCGATGCATCTCTGAACGACATCCCGGGCTACTCTTTCGATACTCCTTTAGTTAGCTTGACTATCATCTCCACCTCGACCGGTATGTTCAGTGGCAGCACGTTCACTCCTACCGCTGATCTGGCATGCTTTCCCCTCTCTCCGAAGATCTCCACCAACAGATCAGACGCCCCGTTGACCACCTGCGACTGCTCCGTGAAGCCCTGAGCGCTGCTGACGAAGCCCAACACTTTGACAACCCTCTCAACATCATCGAGAGTTCCCGCCTCAGCATTGATGGCGGCCAGGCAGTTCAACGCGCATATCCTCGCCGCCTCATATCCCTGATCCAAGGTGAGTTCGTCGCCCAACCTCCCGGTGTACTTTGGCTTTCCGCCAACGAGGGGACCCTGGCCCGACGAGAACACGAAGGCAGCGACCTTGACTGCCGGTACATAGGACGCTATCGGCTTCTGGACAGGCGGTAGCTCTATCCCGAGTTCCCTAAGCCTTTCCTTCACCTTCATTGTACCTCACAACTCTATCAAGTGCCAAACCGGATATATGCCTTCGACCGACTCGATCAGCCCTGGAGGGCGCTACGGCCTCTTTTCTCCTGACACGGCCCTAGACTGTGTGGATGAGACGGCGGGCTCGACCGACCGGTGGTGGTGGGTCAGTATGCAGGGTGGTTTTGGGGGGTGGTCTGGGGAAAGCGAGAACAGACAGAAGGCGATGGCTCGCTGACGCTTATTCCAGCGGAGTCTTGGGTTGGGTTAAACTGGTGTTTGAAGTGATCCTAATGAACGGGGGCTGGGTATTACATGCAATGTCGGTGAGGTTGGTCTCGAGTGTCGTACCTGTTCATCTGGGGTCGTGACAGCCTTTCTGGAGTCGCCTTCAGGTGCCTCGAGGCGAGTGGTATTACCTTCTGTTGAGCAGAGCGGCAGGAAAGCCAGATGTATCTACGGGTTTTGTATCAAGGGAGTGTGTGTCCGTTGGTCATTTGACCCTCGATGTAGTCTTTTTGTGACGACATTTGGTGCTGATATAGACCGTTGACTTGGTCCTTTGCCGTCAGACCTTTGGTAGAGTTCAGCAAGTTCAAAGCCAGACCCGTATCGTTAGAGGTGGTTCGCGTCTCTCATTGAGCTTCGCTCTCTCTATTTGTCGGTGACTGTATCGTGCCACTCGTTGAGATGTCCGGACGCGGTTCGGGACAAACGAGATCGATTTGTCTAGGTGACTACCCTAGAGGGGCGCTCCACCTGTGTCTATTGTGTGGAAAAGTCGCTTTTCGTTGCGATTTTGGCTCCAAAAGTCCCTCGCGGCGACCCGGCTTTTCCCCTGGCGATCCAGCTGAACAAATACCCCTTCTTCGGTTTTCAAAATCTACCTTCATCATAGACTTCGACAAAAGAAGGGTCAGCCGTACAGCGGATTCCGCCTTTATTTTTGGATGCTTAGAGTGGCCAGATCCCCGTCGACGTGAGCTACGACTTGGTTGAAGAGTTAATCGACTGAACACTTAGCCCTCTGCAGATTTTCAGAAAGCGTCGAATCCGCAGGCCCGCCGATCGATCGAGGACCAAGCTCGGTACTACGCACCTGCGAGAGGCCCCGACTTGGTCGTCCGCGAAGTGGAAGACAAGTTGCCCCGGAGAGACGTGAGCGAGGTTTTTCTCGCCGTCAGAGAGTAGTCCGGTCGGCGCACATGAAGAGGCAAACTAGGTCGCGTACATCTAGGTTCCAGACTGAAGATGCTCCAGAGGAGTTGTTAAACGAGCTGAGGTGCAAGGAGCTCTGCCACAGGAATATGTTGAACAATAGTTGCCCAAACGTCGTATTAACAGTTGAGCTGTTGGGTGAAGCTGGCGTACGTGCTTCATGTCTGCTGTCAGAACTGGGTTTGGCCCTTCTCACCTCTCGAAGAAGCCCTTCACAGGCCAACCATTCCTAGGCCGACTTCTTGGCCCGGGTGTATTCCCAGTACCCGGTTCCGTGTTGACCCGTAATTGTGTTAGACTGTGATCCTCACTTAGGGCAGCATGGTCTCAAGATCATTGTATGGCTGTAGGCTCCTGTTCTTTTGGTTTTGGAGCGAACTCTATTGGGGAGCCTGATGCAGTCTTCTCATACATGACCCAAGAGTTTTCCGGTGAACAAGATTGATTGGCGGGTCGATTGAGTAAAGAGAACTTGACATCCCTGGGGGAGCGTATGTTGAGGGTGTGCGTGCCGCTCCGTTTGGGCAGGCATTCGACCTGATCATTGGGTGTTGTTGGAATATCTGGCTGGTTTGCTGGAGAAGAGAACGTGGCTGTCGGCCTTCGGCAACAAGTTCGTAGCATCCCTACACCCGGTGCTGCGGGGGAAGGCGACCAACAATCGCCGTCCTGTACGAGTTCATGACATACCAAGCGAGGAGGGTACCTGCGCTACTCAAAGTGCTCTTTACTGTGCTCCCATGAGTGATGGACCAGGGGCGGGGTAGGTTTTGGGTACTGGGTAGAAGACAGGTCGGCTTAAACAGAGACGTGTTGTGAAATGGTTTGTGTGAAAGACTTGGCGGAAGGTCAATGAACGGGCTTCATCCCTCTGTCTGTTTCCGTCCTAGTTGCTCTTCCGGTTGAGCGCTGAATTTCGCCCAGATCAAGGTCGGACATGCCCGGCAGTTCTCCCGGAGGTCTTGCTAATGCTGCTTGGAGGGCCGTTTGCTTGCGACTGGGGCGGCGATCATTGAAAGACAGACAAAATAGCGGGTGGGACAAGGTGTAGACCAAGGGATCAGGCGGTCAATCGAGAGTCTTGTGGGGGTTGTGCAATTTCTTCAGAGAAAGTCGTGAATGTGTTGAAGTTGCCTTGTTAATACCCGGGTCTCAGACCCGTTTCGCCCGTTTCGTGGTTTTCAGGGGGAGAGGGTGAGGGCTGGTTCTTCTAGCTAGCTTGGTGTTCAGCCGTTCTGCAAGGGCATTGTTCGGTTTCAAAGGCGCGATTCTGTTGAATTGTTAGCATTTGGGTGCCTCTCAACGACTGGTATAAGGCCGAGGTTATGATCTAAGAAGAGGGAAAAGATGGAGATCGCGCTTGATGTGAGCTGAAAAGCCTTCCTGCAAAACAATGTAATGAAGCCAAACAGTGTTCCACTGGTTCTATAGCCTTGAGTTCACTAATTGTTGGCGGTATATTATGGGTAGGGGCGCCGCGTTTTCAGCTGAATCCTGTTGAGGTACTGACCGATATGGTCGGTAGGCGGTATGGGAGGACGGGCGCCATGGGAAAATCTTACAGGGCCAAGGACAGATGAGAGAGTGAGCACGGCGTGTAGAAGGAGCTAGAGAGCTCTTTTGCTGGTTGACACGAGGTCTGGGAAGGCTCCTCGGTCTAGTTTTGAAGAGGCAATATCATCAAGGAGCGGGTAAGGTCTGCTCTCTTTTAGTATAGACAGCATCGGCTGTGGATGACGCTTCCAAGTCCTCTAATGGAGAATGACCACTGGCTGGTGAGGCTGCCGTAGCTGGGATCGTCAGGATGGACAGCCAGCTTGTTCTGTGAGTGTCTGCTCCGCGGCAAAATGGGTCCTACCAAGTATCGATCGATCGATCCAGGATTCGTGGATCGTCCATGCGTCGGTCCCTAAGCTGTGCGGGACACTTGGATTCGGTCTATGAACCCTGTTCGGGTTGGGCATGAATTGCCCTTAGACACTTGCCTCTCAGGGATTGGAGATGCATGGTCCCACCGATCCATCCACGAGGGTTACCTCACCGCACAGAGTTGAAAGTCACTTAGCGGTTGTTGGTCTCTGAGTGGATTAAACTGTGTGTGAAGACCCTTATTTCGAGCATCTGCAGGGAGAAGCGCCACACTTGGGGCAGCCTGCTTGGTATCTCTTTGTTGCCGCCTCTTCTAGATCGACCTGTGTCAGATTGCATAAACTGGACAACCAAGCTAAGACATCCGCTGCCTCTTCCTCAAGTTGATCCTTCTTTCCTCCCAACATGGCGTTCCCGAGTTCCGCCACCTCCTCGAGCAGCCACACGTAGGTTCCCCAGAGCCCCCTGGAAACGTCTCTCTCGAGGTATGTCTCACGCATCCTTTGCTGAAACTCGCTGAGCATCATGCACTCATAGATTCCTCCAGTGATCGCTGACCTCCACCTGAAAGGCTCCAGATAAAAGGCCTCCCTCCTCTGACTTTGACAGCGATTCCTCGGTCTTCCATGTTCCTGAGATGCCTTCTTATGGTCCTCTCGCACCTCGGGAATGCATGCGCAATCTCGGAGACGCTTGCCGATCCCTTGGTTGTCAACACCTTGATTATTTTGGATCTGGTCTCCAGTCCTCCTCCAGTGTTTTTCATGCCCGACAGATATGCTCTGGCATCTATGGCTGCTCTGGACCTTTTCAATGTAATCGATCGAGTTAACTGGTTGCTTACAATATATAGTTAGACCACGTCTCTTCGATCATAGTGGGATTTGGGGATCTAAGGGGGGATTCCTGCCCCTGCACGTGTGAGGCTTCACCGGGTCAACAAGGAGATCAAACCAACCATCGGCGAGATCATGGGATACTAGGCTTCCGTGGCGCTTCGAAGTGGCCGCGCCGGTTCACCCCTTCTGATATTCAGCTGCGTCGTCGTGGACGACCGTTGGTAGGTCGCTGTTCTAGCCGATGCGTCTGACCCGTCACCGCTTCCTGTCCAACTTCATCATCTTGCCGGACACGGCACAAGCCTTCTCCCACAACACTTCTCTGAGCCCCTCTCTCTCGAAACGATCTGCCCCTCCACCAAGGCTTTGCGACCGAGTGGTGTGATTGAGGCACCGCTCATCCACCCATTCGCTCCAATGCAGGCCCTATCATCCAATCAGATGGAAAAGTGGAAAATACTCAAGTGCGGGTTTCGGTGGTGTTTGACCTCGCGAAGCGAGAATCTTGGATTAATCGATCGGTTAGCCGCTTCGCCGACAAGTCCACTGAGATAACGATAAGTAGAGGCGGCGCGACGCCACGTTAAGATGGTGGAGAATAGGGTCGTCCTCGTAGCTCACGACGCCAGGAAGGAGGATATGGTTGAGTGGGCTGCGTTCAACAAAGAGACCTTGAGAGACTTCAAGATCTATGCTACAGAAGGGACCGGGCGGGAGATCGCCCAAAGGGTAGGGCTAGATGTAACCCCTCTTCTTGCTGGGTCACAGGGAGGAGATGCCCAGGTCGGAGCTATGATCGCCGAGGGCAAAGTTGACCTCGTCGTATTTCTCTGGGATCCGCTGACGCCTCAACCACATGACGTTGATGTGAAGGCTCTGCTCCGTCTAGCTGTCTTGCACGACATCCCCATTGCGTGCAACCGGTCGACCGCCGACTTCCTGATTTCTTCTCCTCTTCTCAGAGACCTTGAGCGCTACAAACAAGATCGAGGGAAAGCAATCGATTGATCCATTTCTACCGAAGCCGACTGAGCACGTCGGCAAAGACGCTTGACGTACAACACAGGGGGAAACGAGAAGACTACCCGAGAAAACTGGATAAAAAATCTTGTCCGTTCTTAGGGTAGGATAGTAACAGGATTGGTGGATAGCTCCAAGACCATCCTAGATGGATGTAAGCATAGAAACAACTGGTTTGAACGAATGAACCCTTAGAAAAGATGGGTCTTTCTCTCCTTGAGCCGTTCGCTTCACCCACCGAGAGGGGTGTACAGGCTGGAGTGGGCTTCATACCCGGCCTTCCCTCTCATGTCGGACAGCGATACCGATATCCGACAGGTGACGAAGAGGGCTTGAAAGGTTGAGGAGTGGATGGTGAAACACTTGTGAGCCGAGATGAAAGTCGATTGAACGATCAAATCGATCGATCAAAATCAGAACAGTTCCGTGAGAGAAGACCGACAAACCTGATCTGTGACCGTTCGGTGTGTCTTGATGACCCCGGCTCGCCTCTCGGTTCAACTCAAGATGAGATGGACCGATTCAAGTGACGAAATACTTTATTCTCATGTCTAATGTGTCCAAGTCAACGATAATGGCTGAAGGATCTGTTGGAACAAGTCCAAGAGATTTTTGATACTCTGTTTGTGCTTGCCAGCACCCGGAATTGACGAGACCTATTCCTTTGTACCTCTCCATTCCTACAACGTGGACGTGTCCTGTGGTCAGTATGTCTGGCGGTTCATCGATGACCAAGGGGTCGCCAGGCATAGGGAGTATGGCTGTGTTCTTTCCATACTCCGGTGCCAGGTGTCTCGCCTGGATTATTGTTCTTAGCACTGCTCCGATATTCTGTTTCAAGTTACTGTAGGAGGCTATGGGAAGTGTCTGTATGATGTCATCGAAGCTCTGCCCATGATACACCAGCAGCTCTCTTCCATGCAGCCTGACCTTACATGGGTTCCCGATAAAAGTGATCTTCCGGTGCTCAGCCAGTATCTCCTGATACTTGCTGGACAACGGAAGCTGAGGTAGGGCCTTTCTGGTCGGGTCGTGGTTTCCGGGTGAGATGAATATCTCTATTTGGCTCGGTATTTCGGCTAGAAGATCGGCCGCGTAGGAGAGCTGCGCCTCAACCGTGGTTATCTCAAGCTCGTTCTCCTGCCCCGGGTAGATGCCTACCCCATCAACCACGTCTCCAGCAATCACCAAGTACTTGACGCGAGCTGCTTCTTCTCGCCCATCTTCTTCTCCTCTGATCCATCGTAGGAATCTTTGAAAGGCTTCAGCGGAGAACTTCTTGCTTCCTGCGTGTAAGTCTGAGATCAATACCGAGGAGAGCGGCGGTATGCCTGGCATCTTCTTTGGACCTGTGACCGGTACGTCGGGCTGAAATATGTCCTCGACCATGAGAGATTCTCCCACCTTCGTCAACTTGAGGCCGATCACTTGGTCCGGAAGAACTGTCTCTGATTTTCCTATGACTTCCAGCCTGCTTCTAGGAATCGTGACTGTGAAGCGCGTCGCTGGGTCTTCAACATCGAGAATCGTAGCTCCCTTGGTCTCTCTTTTCCCGTATACCGAGACTACTACCGCTGTCTCCTCCCTATCTTTGCTCTTTATTGCGTCGGTGAGGGGAATGAAGTGTTCACGCCTCTTTTCGAGGATCCTCCTTATCTTTACATACCTGTCATGAAAGTATCTCCTAAACTCCTCTACATCACCTTCGATTCTTTCTCCTTCTCTGCTCATCTCAACTATTTCTATGTCTGGAGTGTACTGAAGTGCGGGCGGTGTCTCTGGTTGGATCGGGGGTTGTGGGGTGGTGGGTGCTTCCCTCTCCTTCGAGGCGACAGACGTTTTGCTCGGCTTGATGCTTTCCAGGAAGGCGCCCACGTGTTCTTCGTTTATCATGAAGGCGTGGGGGTCGTTCTGTGCGACATAATTGACCAGCGCCTCCATGACTCCAAGAGGGTCCTCACTCTGGGAGATTATCCTCAATGCATCTTGAGAGATTTGGTAGCCGGCATCTAGAGCTATTGAAACGAGTCTTCTGGCCGTGGCTGACATCTATCCTTTCCTTTATCCTCAACATGCGAAGGATGTGGATTCCTTATCTTCTTTTCTATCGTCTTCTAGCCAAGCAACTGTTCCGTGGAAGATAGAAGCATCGACCGACCAAAACATTGCCAACAAAAGGATCGTTCTAAATGGGTCATGGTGCGGGGGGTGGGATTTGAACCCACGAAGGCCTACGCCAGAGGATCTTAAGTTTGGGCCGAGGTGTTGGGGCCTCGTCCTCCCCCTTTGACCTGGCTAGGGAACCCCCGCCCTTCTTCGTCGATTGGTTCCCTGATTCTTATACTATTCCCTGTGGGCTGGCCAGGAAACGGCCTGTTAGAGAGCGGCTGTGGTACACCATTGTTCAAGCCCTTGGCCTCCAGCGCTTAGGAATGATGTGTACTCTGCCCAAGTTACTCGAATCCTTAATAGACCCCGCCCCACTGCTACCCAGCAAAACCATGCTCGCAACGTCTCCCTCAATATATCTGGCTAGGTATCCATTCCTCCCAACGACAAGAGAGTATGTAAGGAAGAGGGGGGTAACAATCAACGATCTTTCGTCTGAGCTATATGCCCCGGTTTTGCAGAGAGCCATCAGCAGGGTGGAGCTTGCTATCAGGTACGGATTCGTGAATGATCGGTCGAGGGAGACCGAGGTGGAGATCCTGTCGTTTCCTCTGGCTGTCTTCCTAGTGACCTGTATCTTAGACCGAACTATCTCGAAGAGGTATGCTATGGCAGAGGCGGAGCGCTGCTCCGAACTGTTGCTTGATGAGCCCAACCAAGTTGTAGAGAGAATAGCTGACGACAGCTTCGGTCTAAAGTTGAAGGCGTTGACACATGTTTTAGGCACCCACATATACGATTTCTGTCTGGATTTCTCAGACTACATCAGACTTGCTTCACATTTCAGCAATCTCAGCTGGAAACTGGTGAACAAGACCCTATGCCTTGGGCAGGTGTATTTGCTCAAAACAGAAGCCGTGAGCATTCTGAAATTGCTTGCAGAAACAAACATTCTCAGAGCAATCAATGAGAGCGGAGACGTTTCTCCGCCCCAGTTCCTGAAGCAGCACCTGGCTGAAATCAAGAACATGGTCACCGTTAAGGAGAAAGAAGAGGGAGTTATAGCTAGATTCTCTTTAGAGGCTCTACCACCCTGCATCAAGTCCATCTATAAAAGATTGGTTGAAGGAGAAAGCCTCCCCCATTTCGCTAGGTTTACTTTGACCTCCTTTCTCTTAAACGTGGGTCTCACGCGGAGGGAAGTTCTTCATCTTTTCTCGCGGCTTCCCGATTTTGACGAGCGTCTTAGCCGTTATCAAATAGATCACATTGCAGGGAGCGGAGGAGGAGTCAAGAGATACACCAGCCCGAGTTGCAGGACACTTCAAACACATCGTCTATGCCTTAGAACGCAGCGATGTTTGAGCCTAAGGAGCCCAATAAAGACGTATTACAGACAAGCCAAGCTAACAGGGCGTGGAGAAGCATGAGTTTCATTGCCGAGGCTGACCTACAATTCGCCCGGGGTGCTTTTCGATCATACTATGAGAGACCGAGAGAGCGGATTGAGATACCAAGAAAAATCGAGAGTAGAGAGTTCGGGTACTTTGTCTTTGGAGAAAACATCATGGTTCGCCATCTATCACTGAGGGATGCTGGCTCTCTGGGAAGCCTGTTCATAGAGAGAGTTCCTCGACATATATATTATTCATCAGCCTTCTTTCACTCGCCCTCAGCCTCGATGGAGAGAAAGGGGTGGATTGGTGCTGAGCTTGTGTTCGACATAGACGCGGATCATCTACCGGTCAGATGCAAGGCCGAACACGATTTTTGGCTGTGTAAAAATTGCGGCGAGCATGGACCGAAGCCCACGCCGAAAGGCTGTCCTAAATGTCAGAGCAGAGTTGAGGAGATAGAGTGGCTCTGCGAACACTGCCTGAGGGAAGCAAGAAACGAGTTGCTGAAACTTCTGGATTTTCTTGAACTCAGCCTCGGCATAGGGTCAAAGGATATTACACTTAACTTCTCTGGGCATAGAGGATATCACGTTCATGTGGATGATGATCACCTTAACTCCATGGATCAACACGCGCGTAAGGAGATTGTTGACTATGTAACTGGAAACGGGCTTGACGTGTCATACCATGGTCTGTACCTGTCTCGAGGCAGTGGCTCCCTGATAGGCCCTGATTATAGCGAGCCTTCCTGGCGGGGAAGGATAGCGAGGGGCGTGTATGATCTACTCGGCCAGCTATCAGATCCATCCTATGAGGCATATTTCAGCGAAAATCTCACGCCCCAGACCTATCGAAGATTCTTGAAGCGTCACGAACTCTTGGTGAAGCTGTGGTCAAGCCGGCCAGTATGGGGTGCGGCCAGCGCTATCAAACCTGACGACTGGATTAAGCTCGCTGAACTTGCTGTACGAAGGCAGGCAGCAAACATCGACACTGTTGTGACGACCGATGTTCACAGGTTGATTCGCATGATAAATACGCTTCATGGGAAGACAGGGCTGTTGAGTTTGAAGATAGGCTACGATGAAGTGGAGAACTTCGACCCGTTTCGTGAACCCATGCTTTTCCCGGATCAACCGTCTGTCAAAATGAAGGTTCTTTACTGCCCAGAATTCAGGGTCAAGGAGAAAAGTTACGGCCCGTACCATAACCAAGTTGTAGAAGTGCCGTTCTCTACGGCAGTCTTCATGGTGTGTAAGGGAGTAGGCACACTAGGTTTAGGGTGACAAATCATGGTAGATGTATACAAAGCAATACTTGATCTCTGGTACAGAGAGAGAGTATCTAATGATCTATGCGAGATCTCACCTGATCTCAAGGACGAGGTGTACAGGTATGCTACTGAAGCACGTAGGGACATCAGGATATCGGATAAGAGGTCGATAGAGTCCATCGTGCAAAGAGAAGAGATGTCCATCATACGTCGGCTTGTGGAATCTATCTTTGGCGTACGCCTGCGGAAGATAATGCTTCTAGCCATGCAGGGGAAACAGGTCGACAACCTGATGGATTTTGAGAAGTACACATACTTCAACCTCTCGAGGGTTATATCGGAGCACAGAGACAGGATAAAGAATGTGGCTTACGACATGAAGATTCACTCTCCCCCGGTGGAGGAAAGACACCGTTTCCTTGTTCACGTCAACGGGCTGGTCTCCAAGGTTATGGGAGAAGATGTCAAACCCTATGGGCCTTTTAAGCTAAATGACATCGCCACACTTCCCGCGGGAAACGTGAGGGCATTGGTCCGCAAGCGTCTGGCGGACAGAATTTACGTACCTTGAACAATCTCGTTCAACATATGAAGAATAGGAAGGGCTCAGCTAACGTGTAGATCCGTAGACCCAGGTTCGTGGGCTGTGAACACGCACTTCTTTCTTACGCCGCTTCGTTCGATCAATATATCAAACAATGCTTAAATCCCTCGGTAACCGCTTCCATCTGCGCCCAGGGGTGACAGTGAAGCGAGATGAAAGTGCCCAAGGAAATCATGGTCCATTGCCGGAAATGCAATTCTCACACCACTCATGAGGTTTCCCTCTATAAGAAGGGCAAGGATAGACTCCTCGCCGCCGGAGCAAGAAGGCATGAACGTGACAAGAAAGGCTATGGTGGACAGAAGTTCCCGGAGCAACGGGACAAGGCAAAGACGACGCAAAAAAGAAACTTACGGCTGCGTTGTAAGAAATGTGGAAGAACTTCTGTGAGGAGAGGAATCAGGTTGAGGAAACTGGAGATAGCGAGGTGAGCTTCAGTGTCTGGCGAGATCGATTGGGCAAAGCTTATACCCAGACCGTCCTCAAAGTTCTTGCAGGTTGCTTGCCCTGAGTGCGACAGTAAGCAAATAGTCTTCCTTCATTCAAAGACAAAGGTAACCTGCAAGATCTGTGGAGCTGTCCTCGCAGATCCTTCCTCAGGAAAAGCAAAGATAATGGGAAAGATAGTCGATGAATATGAGTGACCGCCGGCGCTGGCAGGACTGGAGCTTGTTATACAACGGATCGATGAACTGTATAGCATACGAAGGAAATGAACAGAACAGGTGAAGTGAGGAGGAAGGAGATGACAAGAAAGATCAGGAGGTGTGGGAGTTGTGGCTTATACAGTCTCTCGCAGGCTTCCTGTCCTGCTTGCGGAGGAAACCTGATCTCCCCTGACCCCCCAAACTTCTCACTTCAAGACAGGTATCTAGATCTCCGGGTTGCGCTGAGGAGGAAGCTCCGTTGAGTACCGAGGTAAGAATTTCTGAGAAGGATATAGATCTCTCAGGTGCGCTGATATACGAAGCTGCTCCAACATCCGGTGCAGTAGGGCTAATAGCTATCTCGTTCCTTATCGACACGCTAAAAGCCAAAAAGATTGGAGGGATCTATTCTCCTTTCCTGCCTCATGTAAGCTTGGTCGATGATCACGGCGTCGCTTCCACGCCTGCGGGAGAACTTTACTTATACGAGAACAAGGGTCAGCAAAACAAGATTCTATTCTTGGTTAGGAACTTCCCGGTTGAAGAGAAAGAGGGAGGCTACATCATGGCCAAGGTTATCTATGACTTCTGCGACGGCCACGGTGTCTCGAAGTATGGATTCTTGGGAGGCGTGAAGATCACGGAGAAAGATGACGTTCACGCCGCGTCTAACCAGCCAAATCTGCTCGATAATCTTCTGAAGCTAGGGGCTACACCCATAAAGGATCTTGAAGAACTGCCACTAGACAGGCTGTCAGGTTTCCTCCTCAAGATGTTCAGTCAGCACGGAAAGGAGGCGTTCATACTTCTTTCAGAGAGTTCCTCGTACCTCCCTGACCCACTTGCAGCAAAACAACTGCTCCGCGTTGTCGCCAAAATAATCGGCATAGAATTAGACTTGTCAAGGATGGATGAAGAGATAGACAAATATAAGCGTATGCGCGAGGAATTGGAGAGAACGTTCATATCTCGGCTTATGCCTCCGAAGAAGAGAGAGAAACCCCGCAAAGAGCCCAGCTACATCGGGTAAATCTCCATTTCAACCAACAATCTTGTAAATGTAGACATAGGCGTATGTAGTGTAAGGTTCACTGGAGGAGTAGATCAACTGGAAATAGTTTAGCTGGGGAGGCTCGTAGGCATACACCTCTTGATTCTGATAAGTCGTTAGCTTGTACGGTATCAGTTGTCCTATCAGCGTACCCCTCCAGAACAGATCGTTAGGCCTTCCAGTCGATGCATCGAAGTAGTCCGACTCGTTGTAAGGTGTGCCAGTAACATCCGAGTACTGATTTGCGATCCTCAGCATCTGCACCCATTTTCCCTCTTCACCATACCCCCAAAGGTTCTGGCCATCATGGGTGACAAACACGAGCATGTAACTTGCGTTGTACCTCTTGAGTATAGATAGTGCCTTGGTCTCATTTGACATGAAGGCGTCTGCAATCCAAGCTATCTGTGTAGCGTTAAAAGTAGCGTTGTCCACCAATGAAGTTCTGTTGCCTATCTCGGTGATCCAGTATCCATAGTCCCACCAAGAGGCAATCACGGCATCTCTTGGCGTGTTATCTCTAATCCATGCGAGAGCGTTTAACCACGAGGGAGATTTTTGTGAGACAGGAACCGATCCCCCTATGATTGTGGCAGGTGAGTTCGCTTGATCTATAGGTGATATGCCCATTCCGCCCAGGCCTTGTGCCGGCAGAGCAAGATAGATGATTAGACCTACGATGAGGATGGGTGTCCAAACCCCGTACTCTTGGACAACAGAAGCCTCCTCTCCTCTGCGGAGCCCACTTTCTTTCATGACGGACTTTCCCATAGTATGGAGAAGCTCGGACAGGCCGTAGCTACCTATTATGGCCAGGGCTGGTGCGGCAAGCAGTTCCAGACGCACCATGGAAAGAGCGAAGTAGGCGGTGGTCAGGGCGAAGAGAACAGCGAATATATCGACATTCCTTCCCCTCCTCAAGGCGTAGTAGAGCCCTAGGGGAAGAAGCAGCACTAGCACGTTGTTGTCAACGAAGAACAATCCCCAGGTCGAGGGTTGTTGCTCGGACACCGAGATCAGAAGAGGGTTGGTCTGCCTGACCGCTGGAACAATCACGGAAAGGAATTTGTCCCCCGGGTTTGCTATCAGGCCGAAGGCTGCGATGCTGAACAAAGCTATCAGTCCGGCTACAATCATGGCCCCAGGTATGAACACCTTCTTGACGGGATCCACAAACCTCCTTGAGATTTGTATTACGAGAAGGATACCGAAAGCCACCAGGCTTAACATCGAATTTGACTCAGTCAAGTAGCTAAGGCCCAGCTTCGGAACGAAAGAGGCTATAAGCAGACCTGTTCCCATCGTTATCCCGAAGGCGGCTATTACTCGCTTGTTACTCCGGCCCATCAAAGCTATGACTACAGTGAACAACGGTATGAAAGCTGTCGGAAACCTGGCCGCCCCCCATGACCAATTGAGATAGCCCAACAGGAGTCCCGCTGCCGTTGAGTATGAAATAGTTCTCTTAATCGTGCCTCCTCGCTCTAGTGCTCTGAGGTAGAAGAGGTAAGCTCCGAGCATTATTGGTATGCTTACGGCTTCGTCGTCAAACCATCCCATCTCCGTTCTCTGAATGAAGCCGGTGCTTATGGCTAGAAAGAAAGCTGACAACAACCCTGTCGCCTTTCCTCCCACCTCTTTTCCCAAGAAGTACATGAGGAGAACTGCTACTGTTGCCTGGATTGGGGGCAGAATCACAGCTAGATCTAGAGGAGACATAAACACCCCCAGAGATGTGAGGCTATTGTAGATGAACGCGTGTGTGAACGCGACTCCTGGAAAGGCGGTGTGCGTCACATCTCTTCCGTAGGGATACCAAACCCCACCGTCGTGAAGGTGGAACCAATCCGCAAAACCTTGCCAACCGCTGCTCACAACGTATTTTGCCTGAAAGAACTGATAATAGGGGTCGAACTCCGATAATGCAGCTCCCCAACGAAGTGGCAGCATCCTTATCATGAAGGTAATGGTTAGACAGGAAAGCAAGATCGCGGCTTCAACTAACGCAGGCTTGGAAAGATGCTGCAGCCGCCTGGAGGCCGATGAGAGCCTCTCTCGAATGGAATTCAAAGCTTGTTTTCCCCGGCGTTCACGCGGACGGCTCCGGCTCTGTATTTATCCTTATCTCTAAGGGGCTCTCCCTGAGCTGACATCCACATTTTGGGCAGGTGCAACCGTTTTGACGAGCTACTTCTTCAGGGAGCTTGAGTTCATTTCCCTCGTAAAGCGTGTGGCCGCACTTGTTACAGGCAATGACTAACAAAGCTCTCCCCCGGCCACGAGAATGAAGCTCATGATCAAGATATATATGTTGCTTGCAGGCGCCATCTCTTCATCGATCCTGGGAGCTTGATCTATGCGTGTCAGCGACGGCCACGCACATAGCCTTCATAGTGGCTGAGAAGCCAACCGCTGCAAGAAGGATAGCTGAAGCGTTAGATCGAAGAGGCTTCCCAAAAAAAGTAAGGGGAAGAGCGTTCGAATACTACGTATCCGAGGGTGAAGATTCAGAGATAATGGTCTGCCCTGCTCTAGGACACCTATACACTTTGCTCGATCTTCGCGGTGACAAGAGTCTTTACCCATCCTTAGTTACCAAGTGGGTTTCAAGGGACCGTGCTGAGAGAGGGTTACAGAGGGTCAGGGCTTGGATTCAAGAGATAACGCAGTTGTCCAAGGGAGCAGCTCGATTCATCAACGCATGTGACTATGATATAGAAGGCAGCTTAATCGGTTCAACCATACTTAAGTACGCCTGTTCGGAAAAGGACAAGACCGCTGCCAGAATGCGTTTTTCTACCTTGACCAAGGCCGACATACTGCTCGCCTACAAGAACATGGCTTCCGGAACGGATGATTCACTGGTGGAGGCGGGGCTTGCTAGACATGAAGTTGACTTCCTATATGGTATTAATTTGTCTAGGCTGCTTACCACATCACAAAAAAGGCTGAGCGGCAGATACAGCACGATAAGTGCTGGACGAGTGCAGAGCCCAACCCTCGGCTTTGTGATGGAACGTGATGAAGAGATCAATTCTTTTGTGCCGATCCCTCATTTTGAAATAGATGCAGCGTTCAAGGTAGGAGAGGAGATAGTCCCCGCCTCTTACGAAGAGGGGAAGATCCAGAAACTTTCAGAGGCGAGTAGGATAGTTTCTGAATGTGAAAACAGTCAGGGGATAGTGAAGGACGTTGAACAGAGAACCGTTACAAGGAGTCCTCCCTACCCATTTGATGTAGGCTCACTGCAGAGGACGGCCTACACTCTCTTCAATCTCAATCCTACAAGATCCATGGGGATTCTCGAACGCCTTTACCTAGATGCTCTGATCTCGTACCCCAGAACTGGAAGCCAGAAGCTTCCTTCAACAATAGACATCGAGAGCAAACTCAAAGACCTAGCGTCCATTCCAAAGTACTCAGAGCCTGCAAAAGAGCTGGTTGAGAACGGGTGCTTCCAGCCTAGGCAGGGTGTCAAGGAGGATCCGGCTCACCCCGCCATTTACCCCACGGGAGTTAAACCCGCCAGAACGCTGTCGAAAGAGGAGGACAAGATATACGACCTCATCGTTAGACGCTTTTTCGCCGTCCTGGCGTCCCCTGCAAGGATGAGGTTAGTTAGAGCCAAGATCAGCGTAGGCCTACATCTTTTCACCATGAGCGGAGTTTCAGTGATTGAAATGGGGTGGATTCGGTTCTATCGGCCCTACATTCAGATAACCGAACGCTTCCTCCCTGCATTGAAGATCGCCCAAGAAGTCGGCCTAGTTAAGGTGAGTGTGGTCACGAGGTACTCGTCTCCTCCTCCTCCATACAGCTCAGCTGGTTTGTTGGAAGAAATGGAAAGAAAAGAGATAGGAACGAAGGCTACCCGCACAGGAATCATAGAGACTATAGGCCGAAGAAAATATGTGAGGGGAGATCCGATGGCTGTTACTTCTCTAGGGTGGAGTGTAGGAACCCTCTTAGAGCAACACTTTCCAAGGATAATGTCTATTGAGATGACTAGGGATCTGGAAAACCAGATGAACAAAATAGAGAGGGGAGAGATCTCGAGAGTAGAGGCATTGATCAACTCGGCTGAACTGCTGATGTCTATGTTGGATGACGCCAGGCAAGATCAGGTGGCCATAGGGAGAGAGCTTCTTGAAACAACTAGGAGAACACGTTTGGAAGAGACAGCTCTAGGGAAGTGTCCGGTATGCAAGACGGGAGAGTTAAGAGTTCTGCGTTCGAAGAAGACCAAGAAGAGGTTTGTGGGATGTTCCAACTACTGGGCAGGAGGGTGCAAGGCGTCAGCTCCACTCCCCCAGAGGGGAAAGGTAGCTCCTGTTGGGGAACCCTGTAAATCATGCGGATGGCCTAGGATAAAGGTCCTTTCCAAAGACAGACACCCCTGGATAACCTGCGTGAACCCGGTGTGCCCACTCAAGGAAAGCAACAAAATCTAAGGCAATGGAGCTGTGATAAAGGTTGGAGAAATGCAAGATATGCGACAGAGTCGTTGCAGAAGAGAGCCTCTGCAGGTATCACTCAGTAGCGAGAAGAAACACCATCAATGCCTATAGACCATGGAAAGAAGCCTTAGGGATTGCATGGAAAGATTATTTGGTAAGCCTTCAGAGGAGTCCTGGGTGTGGAGAGTGGGTGAGAGAAGTGTCTAACTACCTGTTAAGGGAGGGGGTACAGGTATGAGAAGAAGGTTTAGAAAGTTCGGCTCAACTCTCAGAAAGGCAGCTGAAATACCAGTTGCGTCTCAGCGGATTCTGTCTTGGATAGACAGCGTAAGGAGATCGAACGCGGTACAGAACGCCCTGCGAGTACTCATTGTTGGTGGAGCGATACTGTTGAGCAGCGGAATGATCTTCGTTTGGTTCAAGGAGACCGTTGCTTTCGCTACCGTGCCCACCGTGACGCTTATTCTTAGAGGACTCGACACCCAGTCATACTCTGAAGTGATTGTGCTTAGCACCTACTACGCCATGGCTACATTTGGATTCATATCATACATAATCGCGCTTAAGGGAGGAAGGGATCCAAGAGTTACAAAATACCTATTTATAGCAAGTCTCGTTCTGATCGCAGTTGCGTTCATAGGAATTGATCTGGCTCTCCGCTCCAAGATCGGCAGATGAGCTAGGGTGAACTTCCAGCGCCTGAGACACCCGATTCTGTGATCCTGAACAGGATGTCTGCCACCTTAGTTTTTCCTCCCTTTTCAACAGAGACTAGCTTCAGCGTTGGCATCGACCAATTCTTAGTCCTCAAGATCACATCAGCCCAGTACATGGCTATCCTTGAGGCAGCGGGAAGAGTGGTTTCCCCGCACTCATTCCGTTGGGCCAGCGCCTCGTGGACCTGCGCGGTCACTATCAAGGGTAGTCCTCTCAGGGAGACCAGTTCCCTTAGATAGGCAAGCTGAAAATTCAAGTCCTTGAACATCCTTCTTTGCTTCTCTACCTGAAGTGGACCTTGAACGCGGTGGAGGACGTTGAAGTTCTCAAAAACTAGGAGGCCCGTCTCATCTGGTAGACGAAGGGGTAGCGTCTCAATTGTTCTCGTCTGTTCCTCAAAGTCGCGGGGAGCAGACAGGACCATTTTTGTTCCATCGGCTTGACCATGGGATAAGACCTGAAACGCTCTTTCGGGGTGAAGATATCCGCCACAATCAATCCACACAACCTTCATGCCTGTCCGTACGGCGGATATGCTTGCCTGCAGGGCTAGGCTTGTCTTGCCGCTCTTTTCCTCTCCGTAAACCAGCGAAAGCTTACCCGAGTGATACCCACCGGTCAAGGCTTGGTCAAGGCGAGCAATTCCTGTTTCTACAGCGGCCACTGAGATCCCGTGCACAAAACAACCAAAGGCTTACATATAAGCGCCGCTTCGTCACAGATCTAAGGACGTGACCTATAGCTGAAGGATAGCCAGCTGCCCAGCATAGCGCTTGTGACTTCCAACCTTCAGGTTGCAAAGAAACTGAAGAAGGAATTTGTGAGACGAGGAGTGAAATTCGTTCACCTTACATCATCAGATGCAATTCCAGCGTACATAACCGTAGCCATATCAACCAGAAATGAGCGTAAATCCACTTCCATCAGCAAAATGTTGATACAAGAAGACTTTCCCTCCGTCACCTCATTGGTGGATCGCGCCTACGAACTGTCGCTCGGAAAGAATTGTTGCAGAGCCGCAACAGTGTCTATAGATCCAGGGAAGAGAATTGGCGCAGCTTTCCTTTGCGATGACCTGTTGACTCGAACCGAGGTCTTCCATAGGAAGCAAGAGGCGGCTGAGGAAGCTGAGCTGTTTTTCAAGTCACATCAATGCCAGCGGAGCGAGGTAATCATAGGAGCAGGGGCTCCAGAACACCGTGACCAACTTCTCTATTACCTCAGAAGAATTTCCGCTCCCAATCTAAAGATATACCTAGTAGACGAGAACTCGTCACATGGAAACATCTATATCCCCCGAAACCTAAGCAAGGACGAGGGTTCAGCGATCTCCATATCTAGTAGACGGGGACACAGAGTGTGACACGAACTTGCCCGCGAAACTAAGGTTAGTCACAATGTCGGGGCGATAATTTCGAGGAGGCTCCAAGCGTGTCCAGCACGGAGAGGATCACCGCAGGGAACACCTTGGTCGTACATGGTGTTGCCTCCATCAAACTCTCCGAAGGAAAGGCGTCCATACTTGGCTGCTCCATCGCCCCTCGAAAACACATACTTGTCAGGCCTCAGAGAGCCTTACCGATCTACGCGGAGACAAACATCGAGGTGGAGATAACTCAGGATGAAGAGTCAAAGCTGGAAAGATACGAGGGCAACACAATCCCTGACAACTGGGCTATAGTAAGCAGCGAAGTCGTGAGAAACCATACAAAGGTGATGGTTGTCGGGAAGTCAGATAGTGGAAAGTCATCTTTCTCCTGTTATCTAGCCAATTTCGCCTTGTTGCATGGAAGAGAGGTGCGACTCTTCGACATGGACCCAGGGCAAGCGAACATTGGTCCTCCAACTATGGTGAGCTACGCGAAGATCTCTACTCCGCTGTACGATCCATTCACCCTGTATGTAGACGACGCAACCCATGTAGGGTATACGTCGCCCTCTCACGCAGTACAATCATGTGTCAACGCTGCGAAAGACCTAATCGGAAAAACAGCTGGTGGAAGCAACCTAGTTTTCTCGGTCATCGATTCTGATGGCTGGGTTGAAGGCATCGAAGCGGAGCGATACAAGGCGGAGCTCATCAAAACATGCGGGATTGATGCAGCAATCTTCATAGATGTCCCTATGGACTCATCCCTTCCCCGGGAATTGGTGAAGCTCAATATTGAGGTCTTTCAGGTGGATAAGCAGACAACCCTGTCATCAAGAGGAGTTGATGCTAGAAGACGTTTGAGGTCGATGGGCTATAGAAAGTATCTCAAGGGAGCTAGGGTTCGAACTCTGCCTACATCTTGGATTAGGATCGACCTCTTAACCATGTCGAGGGAAGAATCGGCACAAAACTACTTTCGGAACATATGCGCTCAGATGGATCAGGGGTCTTCTTCACTCAAGTTGCGGGCAGCTACAGCTGACAAGGATACAGGTCTGCTGTCGTATGGGTACGATGAAACACGGTCCTTCTCGGGGATAGGATTAGTGGAGGATATAGACTCGAATGGGGATCACCTCAGGATATTCACTCCTATAAACGGCAAGATAGAGAGACTTGTGTTGGGCCGCATGATCTTGGGTAGGGATGGGGCTGAGATCTATTCAGTGAGGTAGATGTTGAGCATCCATCCATCTAAAACTGTTCTCCGTCGATTTGCAGATTAAACTAGTAAAAGAAAGTGGGGAGAAACGAGAGAGGAGCGATCTCCCCCCTCGGTTACATCCCCCTCTTGTACATATACAGCATCAGGTCAGCCAGACGGACGCTGTAAGCCCATTCGTTGTCGTACCAGGCGATGACCTTGGCTAGGTCATCATCAATCACGTTTGTGAGCAAGCTGTCGAATATGGCTGAATATGGGTTTCCGAGGAAGTCGCGGGAAACCAATGGGTCTTCGCAATACTGCACTATTCCCTTTAGGTGACTGCTAGCCGCCTTTCTGAAAGCCTCGTTGATTTCCTCCTTGGAAACTGCTTTGTCTAACTCAGTCACCAAGTCTAGGAGGGATACATCCAGCACAGGAGCTCTAACTGCTATTCCGTCAAGCTTACCACTTAGCTCGGGCAAGACCTCGCCGATGGCTCTCGCTGCTCCCGTTGTGGTTGGCACTAGGTTCTCAGCTGCCGCTCGCGCCCTTCTGAGGTCTTTGTGAGGAAAGTCGAGCGTGCGTTGGTCGTTTGTATACGCATGGACGGTGGTCATGAAGCCCCTCTTGATTTTGAAGGAGTCATTTAGAACCTTGGCGACGGGTGCCAAGCAATTTGTTGTGCAGGAAGCCATGGAAACTATGTTGTGGTTCTTTGGGTCGTACATGTCTAAGTTTACCCCAGGAACCAAAGTTGCGTCAGGCCCCTTAGCAGGGGCAGAAATGAGGACCTTACCTACACCTGATTCTAAATGTTTACTCGCGCTCTCCCTATCCGCGAACCTCCCAGTAGACTCTAGGACGATGTCTACATTTAACTCATTCCAAGGGATCTTCTCGGGGTCAGATATGCTGTAGACCTTTACTCGCTTACCATCAACTACAATAGCATCCTTGGTTGTTGTGACCTTCCCCGAAAATGTCCCTAGAGCAGAATCATACTTCAATAGATGGGCTAGAGTGGCAGCATCCGTAAGGTCATTCACCGCAACTATCTCTAGATCTTTTTTGCCGTAGGCCGCCCTGAAGAAGTTTCTGCCAATCCTTCCAAAGCCGTTAACTCCAACTTTCACCATGTGTCCTCATTTTTCTAGAGATCCGGCCTATCTTTAAAAGTTTTGTGAATCACGACATCACTCCTTCTGGGCAGAATCGGTACATGCATGCACGAGGGAAGTAAGTAGGACAACTCTTATATGACCGATGTTTTTCGGTATCGGTTACCTTGACGTTTCTCTCGGATCTGAAGTCCCTCGTGGGGGTGGAGAACATCTCTGAAAACAATCTTGAACGCCTCGTCTACGACCACGACTATGCTCCCGTCCCGAGAGAGATCATGATCATGTTCCAGACCAGACCAGATGCAATAGTGAGGACGACAACGTCAGACCAAGTTTCCGAGGTGCTGAGAACAGCACATCAACATCGAGTGCCTGTTACACCCAGGGGGTACGCTACCTGGGCCTTCGGTGGGGCTATGCCGACTAGAGGGGGAGTTACGCTCGACCTTACGCAGCTCAATCGAATCGAGCAGTATGACGAGAAGAGAGGGCTTCTGAAAGTTCAGGCGGGAGTGGTTTGGAAGAAAGCGATGGACTTCCTTGAGTCGAGGAAGTGGCAGCTACCTATGTATCCTTCCAGCGCGCCGTCTGCGACGGTCGGAGGTTTCGCTGCCACCGGTGGGCTGGGATACGGGTCCCTCAAACATGGGTACTTGAAGAACAACGTTGTCAGCGCAACAGTGGCCTTCCCGAACGGCGAGATAGCTTCTTTGCAAAGGGACATAGAAACGATGGAACCCATTCCTAGAGACGGTGTGACTCTGGATCAACTGTTCTCATCAGAAGGGATTCTATGCATCTTCTTGGACCTGACGATTCGGCTGGCACCCAGAGGTGAGGTTGAAGCACCTGTCATCGCCGCGTTTGATCGGTTCGAAGATGCTGCTGAAGGCCTTGAAGCTGTGTCGAGGAAGACCACTCCATTCACGCTGATACTAAATGATGGAGAGTTTCTTAGAGCCAAGAGAGAAGCGGGTTTTGAAACAGTGGATGTGCCTGTGTCAGGTGGAGTTGTGTTCGGTCAATACTGTGGGCATAGAGGAGATGTTAAGAAAGAGTTAGAGAGATTCTCTGAGATCACGTCCTCTCATAAGGGTATTGTTCTCTCTGAAGAAGAGGCGAAGCTGGAGTGGGAAGAGAGATTCTACCCGTTGAGAGTAAAGCGTGCGGGCCCTACACTTCTCGCCGCAGACCTACTGGTGCCTACTAGCGCTGTGATAGAGACAGCCAGATACGCTGAGAAACTGGCTCGAGACGCCACTATCACAGCAGGCATGGACATCGTAGCTGTAGCGAGGGACCAAACAGTAATCTTACCGATGTTCTTCTCCGACGAGCGGAGGACCCTCAAGTTCATGAGCCATACCGCCATCGTAAAGAAGATGATCGACTTCGTGATACGGACAGGTGGACGCCCCTATGGATACGGCGTTTGGAACTCCTTTCATCTCAATCGAGCTGAGCCTGAGCGCGCCAGAGAACTCAAGTCTCTGAAAAGGAAACTCGATCCTAGAAACATATTGAACCCCGGTAAAACTCTCATGGCCGGCACACGTTTCGGCCTGCCGCTTCCCGGGGTGGTATACAACTCGGGTTTAGAGCTGATGTGGAGTCTCAGGAGAGTGTTCTAGATGATAGTGGAGGAATTTGACGAACAGAAACTCAGCGACCTCTACATATGCGCACAGTGCGGATACTGCGTTAACATTTGCCCTACCTACGAGAAAACCCCGTGGGAATCGAACTCACCACGAGGAAAACTGTACTTCCTGAAAGCCCTCTCCAAAAGCCACGGGGTGGGAAACTGGCTCTTCGGTCCTAGAGCGAAGGTCACCGAACTATTTGCTAAGAGAGTGTACGATTGTACTGTGTGTGGACATTGCATGGAAGTCTGCCCAGTTAAGATAGACCTCCCACACCTCTGGAAGAAACTTCGAGAGAGCATCGTAAAGGTGGGGCTGGCCCCGGAGGCCGTTGAGAAGACACGGCGGAGCCTACTCCAATCCAGAAACATATTTGATGTAGACAACAGCATGAGGAGGGACTGGGCCGATTACGGTGGCGTGAAGATCAAGGTCAAAGACAGAGCTGAGACCGTATACTTCGCAGGCTGCGTCACGTCATATTCAGGTCGTGTCCAAGGAGTAGCAGAATCTACTGTGGCTATACTGAACCATGTAGATGAGGACTGGACTCTTCTGAAGGATGAGTGGTGCTGCGGTCACCCGCTGGCAATCAGCGGTGCGACAGAAGGGTTCAGGGAGTTCGCGGAGCATAACGTCAAAGCCATAGAGTCCACGGGGGCAAGGCGGGTTGTGACGGCGTGTCCTGGCTGCGCTCTCGCACTTAGGGAGGAGTATCCAGAGATCGCGGGAATCAAGCTGAGGTTCGAGGTTCTGCACCTCACCCAACTCCTGAATGAGTACATGGAACAACGCAGAGTGGAAATACCTAGATTGGGTGCGAGGGTGACTTACCATGATCCTTGTGAGTTGGGGAGGCTAGGCGGGGTGTTGGAGGAGCCTAGAAAAGTGTTGTATCAGTGTGCCACAGAGCTTGTGCAACCCCGTTACGAAGGTCTAAACGGCAGGTGTTGCGGGTCAGGGGGACTGTTGAAGGGAGTCAACCTACCAATTTCCGAGGCTATAGCGGATGACCGGTTAGTAGCACTGTCTGAGACAGGCGCCGAAGTATGTGTTTCAGCCTGTCCTTCCTGCGTTCAGACGTTAAAGGATGCGGCTGGAAGAAGAGGGAAGGCCCCCCAGGTTATGGATATATCTGAGTTGGTTGCTCAGCAACTCGGTCTGATACAGGCAACGACCGATTGAGAGGAATGCATACGCGAAAGAGAAGGAGCCGTTCGTAGAACACAGACGAGTTGGTTGAGAGCTGTATCACAACTCAAATGTTGCTTGTGGGGAAAAGATAACGAGCAAATTGACGAATGCTCTCTACACCCTGTATTTCTGAGGGGAGCAGAGGTGTTTCAATGATTGTTGGTTGAGACTTCAGGTGCCTTCGAAGATAGGACATATACTTAGCCTGCGTTCTTCTCTTTTTCTTGAGAAAGGAACATTGCAGCGCGTCCTCAGGGGTCACCACGTTATTGACTATGAGATGGCCGACGGGAACGCCGAACTCCTCAAAGATTGACAGCAGCCTCATGGTGAGCTTCACTCCCATGGCCTCTGGTATGGTTACTAGCTCGAACTCAGTCGTGTCAGTGTCCGTGATTAGATGGGTAACTCGGCGTGCCAAGGCTTTCCAGTTTTCCAGTATTTCTAGCAGGGATCTCGCCTCGCTCTTGCCTCTCGATCTAGTGGAGGTCCGCTTGATCTTCTGGTACTGTACAGCGATCTTATAGTATGTTTTTCCCACGACGTCTAGATGTGACGTAAAGATCTCCGGGTACTGAAGGAGACGAAGAGTGTGGCCTGCGGGTGCAGTATCCCAAACTATCTTGTGATAGACATGTCTCTCGAACAGCTCAAGTATATAGTCGAGGAGGAATTCTTCATCGATTCCAGGGGCCTCCGCGACATAGTCTATCACTCCCCTGTCGACCGGAAGTAGAGAAGAGACCACGCGGTAGACTTCTTCCCCGAACTTTGACTTCCATCTTTGGACAACGGTTTCTCGGTCTATCTCGACTGCGAACAGGTTGTTGATGTTCCTCACGGGGACTATCATGTTTCCGATGTGCTTAGTGAACATATCGGAGAGGGAGGGAGTGGGATCGCTGGAGATCAGAAGTGTTTTGAATCCTTCCTGAGAGAGCCGGAAAGCCGTAGCACACGCGCAGGTTGTCTTACCGACTCCTCCCTTACCTCCGAACATTATCAAGGGAGGCCTGTCATGAAGCAACCCCTGTAATGACAATATAGCTCAGACTCCTTCGAGACTTTGGCAGAGCGACTCAAGGGACATATTAAAGTATCACAGAGGCTTAGAAGCCCTCTTCGGTGTGCATCAAGCTCTACACGAATGGTTGGGAGGCAGTGAATCGGTCGGGGTTGCCGCTGCCCCCCCTCCTTCCCCATGGAAAACGGTTAAAAACTGATGATGTAGGTGCAACGCCGATGAAGATATGCTTGGCGGATATGTTGGAAGAATTCTCCACGTGAACCTGAGCAACAACAAGGTTCTCGATGAAAGCCTTCTGGATCGATTTCCGCTGCTCATCCTTAGGAGGTTCATCGGCGGCTTCGGTCTAGGGTTGAAGCTTCTGTACAATGACGTTCCGCCGGGGGTTCACCCCCTACAGTCAGAGAATCCACTGATGTTCATGACCGGCCCACTGTGCGGCCTCGCGTCAATACCTTGCGCAAACAATACGACAGTCATCGCCCTCAACGCGGACACCGGCTTCACGGCGGGTAGGTCTAACTCACACGGTTTCTGGGGGCCGAACCTGAAGCTCGCGGGGTATGACGGTGTGGTGGTGGTGGGGAAGGCGGAGAAACCGGTGTACCTATGGATACACGACAAAACGGTTGAAATCCGAGACGCAGCGAAACTCTGGGGTAGAGACACCCATGAAACAGAGGATTTGGTGAAGGACGACATAGGTGTATCGAAGGCGAGCGTGGCTACCATCGGACCCGCGGGAGAAAACATGGCGACGGGGGCGCTGATAGAAAACGACAAACATCACTCCTTCAGCCACTCAGGCGTCGGCGCAGTGATGGGCTCCAAGAAACTCAAAGCGATCGCCGTGCACGGATCAGGCAGACTCCCGGTATCCGACGAAGAGAGACTTCAAGAAGCGGGCGAGAAGTGGAGGAAGAACCTCTTCAAGAGCGACGTCGCAAAGGGGCTGTCGAAGGCAGGCACACCGAGAGGAGAGTACGGATACGCAAAGAGCATGTGGCTGACGACGGCGAAAAACTTCCTAGAGATCAACCCGCCGGGGTGGGGAGACGGCATGTCAAAACACAGAATCACGCCCAAACCCTGCTTCGCGTGCCCGATCGGCTGTAGCTACGAGATCGAGGTTACGTCAGGACCCTACAAGGGATACGTGGCTACACCTGCGGGTGGAGGTGAGAACCTAGAAGGAGCAGCCTCCATCTCCGGCGTCACCGAAAGCGGAGCAGTGTTCTACCTCTCGGATCTCTGCGATCGCATGGGCTTTGAGTCCAGCACCTTGGGCTGCACCATAGCTTTGGCGATCGAGTGCTATGAGAAGGGCCTAGTAACCAGAGAGGACACGGATGGACTGGACCTCAGGTGGGGAGACGCTGAGCTTGTGGCGAGACTGATGAAGATGGCGGCAACCAAGGAGGGGAAATTAGGTAAGCTCCTGGCTCTGGGTCCTAAGAGAGCGGCGGAATCCATCGGTGGAGAAGCACCAAAGTTCGCTGTTCACGTCAAGGGCACAGGGATGAACCTACATGACTGGCGAGCAACATGGGGTATCATGCTAGGCCAATTGGTTGGCGGGGGATCCGGGTGGCCAGCTCCAGCCGCAGATGCATGGGCACCCGAGCCGGACGCAGGCTTCCCGAACTATCAAGATGGATTGGACCCAAAGATCAAGCCTGAAGCTGTTGCCAAGACATGGCCTAAGAAGTATTGGGATGACTGTCATGGCGCCTGTTGGTTCGCTGCCTGGGGAGTACCAGATGTACTCAGCTGTTCGGCTGAAGCCGTCGCGGCGGCTACTGGATGGAATTTTACTGCTGACGAAGCATTCATGGTGGGGAAGAGAATGGTCAATTTTGAGAGGGCATTCAATGTTACGCGCGGGCTTACCCCTGCAGATGATTATGAAGTCTCACCCCGCATGGTCTCAGAACCACCCAGGGGGAGAGGGAAGGGAAAGTCGATGGCACCTTACGTGAAAGGAATGGTGATGGAGCTGTACCGGTTGATGGGGTGGGATGAGAAGACGGGGAAGCCTTGGCGAAGCACATTAAGGGACGTGGGTCTCGACGACATAATAGGTGATGTGTGGCCTTAGCCGTTTCTACTGGACACGGTACTTCTCTAGCGCCTTCCGGCTGAGCTCTATTCCGAAACCGGGCTTTTGAGGAACGGGGAGACACCCATCTCTAGGAGTCAGGCGTGTAGTGAATAGCTCCTCCGTTTTTACGATGTCAGCCGAGGGGTCGAAGAATTCTACGTTGAGCGCACCGGGTGTAGCTGCGACCAAGTGAACGTGAACTTCTTGGCTGGAGTGCGGTGCGATAGGTATCCTGTTAGCGCTGGCCAGGGCAGCGATCTTGATCCACTCAGTGACGCCGCCCGCCACGCTTGCATCCGGCTGCACAATGTCCGCAGCCTGTTTGTCGATCAGTTCTCTAAACCCGTACCTAGTGTACTCCAGTTCTCCTGAAGCTATAGGGGTGTCAACCGTTGCAGCGACCCGCGCGCTACCACATGCGTCGTCCGGCGACACAGGCTCCTCCAACCACTCAATCCCGTATTCCCCAAAGGCTCTGGCTGCCCTGATAGCGGAATAGGGTTGGTAAGCGTTGTTGGCGTCGACCATCAATGCAACATCAGGGCCTACAGCCTCTCTCACAGCTCTCACCCTCTCCTCGTCCTCGTCCAGGCTCAAGAGCCCAACCTTAATCTTGACCGCCCTGAAGCCTTGCTTAACATAGGCAACCATCTCATCCGCTAGGTCATCTGCCGTCTTTCCTTCCTCATAGTAGCCTCCACTAGCATAGACGGGAACACAACTTCGACATCCCCCAAGGAGCCGATAAACAGGCATCTGCAGAGCCTTCCCCTTCAGGTCCCAGAGAGCGACATCCACGGCACTGATGGCCCGAACGGCTACACCCCGCCGCCCGTATGTGAGAGTCCCC
>Ga0315309_1000263_pt1 | contig 31270 bp, 35 predicted proteins | sample TDP4_MG_FD_203080 | JGI IMG/M metagenome (GOLD analysis project Ga0315309, IMG submission 203080) | Freshwater sediment microbial communities from Lake Towuti, South Sulawesi, Indonesia - TDP4 | ecosystem: Environmental > Aquatic > Freshwater > Lake > Sediment | place: Indonesia: South Sulawesi...
TACAGTATTTCAAGACATCCCATGTATTTCGGAGGGTTCTTGGAGTATGTAGGTATAGGCATAGCCTGTGCTTCCGGGATTTTTCTGCTATGTGCGGTTGTGTGGATAATTACGTGGAACATTGGCGTAATTGAAGAAGAACGCATATGTCTCAAGATGTATGGGAATGCATATCGAGAATATATGAATAGAACTCCAAGATGGATAGGGATACCCAAATCGAAGAAAAGTGATAATATGCTCCCTGCATAGGTTCTTTCGGTTCTATAATCTTACCACATTTCTCACATTTTGAGGTTTCTAATGGTTCATACATGGGAATCATAACTTAACCTTAGGCTCTGGAGAATGTTGTTCCTGTTTTGTTTATGCTTGGTATTCGTATTCAATGGAGACATTGACGTTTGATTTTAACAAACTGTAACTTGTTCATTTATTGAAACCAAATTCTTTGATTGTTTGTTTGAGAGCATTGAAGTAGGCATGAGGTTTTATATGCTTTGGAATTATAGATGTTTAAAACAATATCATAAGGGAGGTGAAAACTTGGAAGATTGGAAGATAAAGATTGCAACGCTGTGGCTATTTAATGAAGTGGCTGGTTTGGGTGCGGTGATATTGATGTTTATGGAGCAAGATGTACTGGTGGAACTGGTGGAGGAGGGAACGATACAGGGCATACAAATGAGTCCTGAATACCTGCTGTTGGGGGCAGTTGTGTTGTTGGTTCCATTGGTTATGGCTTTCCTGACCTTGACCTTAAAGGATTCGACGAATCGCTGGGCAAACATCATCGTGGGCATAGTCTGGTTGGGTCTTGGCATCGCTGACCTGCCTGCGTATGTGGCAGAACCGTCTGCGTATGCGATACTAATGATGCTTGCAGGATGGGTGGCTCTGGCACTGATTGTCTGGTACGCATGGAAGTCTAAACAGAAAGCATAAGCCTTACTAACGAATTCTTGTCTCCCTTGTTTTTTGTGATTCTAATCAGTTCTTTAAGTTCCGCTATAATCTTACCACACTTCTCACATTTAATAGACTCACTAAGGGATTTGAGAAGAGCCTGTCAAACCCAAGAAGAAATAAAGAAAAAGAGATTTTAACTCGCTATTTATTTCTTACTTTCAGATTCTATACCATACAAAGACTTGGCAACCGCTGATTTTACAAGAGGAGCTGCAGCAGCCACACTGAAAAGAATTGCAAGCAGGAACCAAGACGTTGTTTCTAAGCCAAGGGTTTTGTCTAATGCATCCCCAATGATTCCTATTAGAGCTAATAGCAAGCCACCTATCTGAAGAAGCGCACTTGCTAAGAACCAGACTCTAATCTCTTTCTTCACTTCTTCTCGGTCTCTAAATGGTCTCTGAGCCATAGATATAACCTCCATCTAAACCAAAACGCAAAAAATTATGTCTATCTGTTTTAGTTCTTATGACTTGTGTGTGTGCATAGAAATTCTATCTTTCTCTCAAACCCAAACCCGTGCGCCCTCTAACCGACCTGTATTGGTGTTTTACCTCTTAGGTGGATTGAGCGTGTTGATTGCGGGTTCACAAATTTTATCTCCATTCTCGACGCGAGATAGCTTGCTGATGAAAATAGTGCACCAAAAAACAGGACCAAAAAGGAAGGCAATACTGCTGCCAGTCGTTGTTGCAATAATCATCGGCTTAATCAGTGGACTTGTAGGTGCTTACATCTTTGCCAAACCTGGACCTCAAGGTGTTCAGGGACTTACTGGCGAAACAGGAGCCACAGGATCAGCGGGACCAACAGGAGCAACTGGAGCTACAGGGGCTACAGGAGCAACTGGACCTCAAGGCATCCAAGGTGAGCCAGGTCTCAATGGAACCAACACCATTCAGCAAATGCTTGTCAGCCAAAATCTAACCTCAGTAAGCCTAGGCAACACTTACAATTTAGGGCAATGGTATAACATGTCAGTCTTCGACAGCTCAATGAGGACAACACTCAACATTAACGACCAATCTAGAATCCTTGCAGAATTTGCAACCACACTTTCTCTTTCAAATTCAGGGATCTGGGTTAGGATCGTAGTCGACAATCAGTATTTCAGCACAGAGTGCCGGGCTTCAACTTCTCCAAACCTGGACATTCCTATATATGTGAAAATCTTGACTGGGTCGCTATCTGTCGGGCAACACACGATTGAAGTGCAATTCTATCGAGTTAACGGCATTACAACGGTGCGAGATAGGTCTATTTACATGACTGAACTACCAGCTGCTTAAGGCTGCAGCAATCTAGCGTCGAACGGCACGCGCACCCATTTTTAAGTAGCTACTTGACATTCAACAATTGTTGGAAACGGAATAGAAGTAACTCTGGGAGTCCATGTGTCATTTTCGCCCCTAAGACACTTGGCAAAGAGCAAAGCTTCCTAATTAATCAACGTCTCAACAGACTGACGTTCACCATGCTTTGCTAGCGCGCGCATTGAATTATTCTGTGTTCTATTTCGGCTCGTATATTTTGATTTCAGCCACCAAGCCTCTTTTTCTGCTCGTGCGTTAGCACGCTTCAAGCTGCTACCAAAGGGTAGCGGCATCCAGCTCTCTCGCACTATACGCCGCTGTTGTGCATAGAAATTCTATGCACACACAAAAAAATAGAATTTCTATTTCCTTCCTGTCCTCTCACACACTCTTATTACACCCACACATCAGGGGGGAGAGAAGAGGGGTGAAAAAAGAGGATAGTTTCCTATTCTTAGGAATAAAGAAGTTTAGAGTTTATTCATAAATCTTAAATTCTCACGGGAACAAGTCGCTTTTGGTCTAGGAGTTCATTAGCGCGCGCTCGACTCAAGAAAGATAATATTTTCACCCACAGAACACTAGCACCCCAAGACAAGAGAACACCAACAATGACGACAATTGGTGCCTTCAGAAAGATTGATAGAGTTATTGGGACAAAAACAAAAGCTAACGGATAAAGGAAAAGTGGATGAATATAGTATATTCCATAGGAATTGGCTGCTTGACTTTTCCAGAACCAAGAATTGCCGTTAACGTATCGTTGAAAAAAGGCTAAACCAGCCATTAATGAAGATAGGCAAAAAACATTGAACAGTACAGCATTACCTGCCAAAAGGGCAATAGAAGGTTGAGCGGTCAAAGAGATGAGGTATCTGAAACCAAGATATAACGCTCCAGATAAAGCAAACAATGGAGCCCAATACACGAAACTTGGCTTATAGCCCTTGGCAGTAAACCAACTCTGCTTGTAGGCATATATTCCTAAAATAAAATAGCCAAAGTATAAAGGCAATCTCTCGGGTTGAACAATAAAAACAAGTACCAGAGTCCAAGCACCCAGTGGGTAAAACATGTTCATAGATAAGAACCCGACAGTCATAACCGCTGCAAAGAACACAAACAATTTCCAAGTCGGCGTGGAAATCGTCTGTCGGAGTTCACGAAAGTGATTCGATAGGGAGTAGATCACGCTCAGCATTATGAATATCAAGAAAAGGATGCCTAAATACCAGTAAACGGACTGCGTAAACCACTGAGGTTGCCAGAAGTCATGACTCCAGAATTCCAGATAGCTACTTGAGCCACCTTGAGAAAGATACCTTAGGTACGGTGCAGAAGGAGCGAAGACCAAAAAACCAACAAAAAATGGTAGACCCACTCTGACAAATTTATTCTTCAAAAACTGCCAAGATTCTCTTTTTTTTAGAGAAGGGAAAACAAAATAACCTGAAACAAAAAACAAAATGAACATAATTGGGACATCAAGTAACAGCACGAGACCTGTGAAAAAAATGCTTGTTTCGTAATCGATTACGAACCACCAACTTGGTGCATAAGCCATATAGGTTGCTATCCCGTGAAGTACTACTACTAACAAAATGGTGAATGACCGCAGATTATCGAAAAAATAAATACGGTTTGACTGTGCCAATTTTGCCCCATAGAAGATTTCTAAATTAGACAATATAAGGCTTAGCGCGCGCGTCTATGTGTTTTTTGTGTTATATACGCTATACGTGATAGGATGAAGTAAGGTAGAGAGATAGAATAAGGATAGATGAATAAGAAAGAAAAGATGTAGGAAATTGTGTGTGTGGGATAGAATTTCTATTTCCTTCCTTTAGTTCAATTGTTTTCTGTCCAGTTCTTATCCATTTAAAGGCTTCTTTCTTAACCATGAACAAACCAGTGTATTGCAAAATAATTGGATAAAAGATGAGGTTTTAGGGTAATTCTATGGTATTTCAGAAAAACATTATTTCTAGATGTGTGTAACCTGTTTTGTTACTCTTCCTCATCTTCACAAATGTTACAACCTCGAATTCTATCTTCTTCTTTCCTCCGTCCTCATAGTCTGTGAGCCTAAACTTCACGAGCTTTTCGTCTGATTTTAAAATTTGTGAATTGGTGAATTTCGTGAGTCTTTATATGAGTTCTTTCCGCCTCGTTTCCTCCTGAACAAAAATGAACAAGCAAGTCTTGAAACAGATTAAGAGTTGTTTGCTGGGCGACCTTGTCCGCGCCGAATGGTTCGACGCCAGCGTGGGCAAGAGCCTCTCCAGCCGTGGAGCCATCGACGTGCCCGTCAAGAGCTGGGGCATCTACCTAGGCGTCTTAGGCGAACGCAACAAACACATAATCTTGGCACAGGCTATATTCAATTACACAAAGGAACTCCACGACATAGATTTTGCCGCCATCCCTCTATCATGGACCACAACATTAGCTGTCATCAAAGCCGCAGAAGTTCCAGCAGAAGAAGCCAAAATCCTACTCAACTCGTTTCTGGCAGGTCGCTGCCGCACCATCAAAAAGCGGGTGTGCAACCATGAAAAACTTCATTAAGAAAGCCTTAACCAGACGCTTAGCCGTCAAGGGACCAAGAGACGAACAGCTGCAGCTGGAGATTCCACCCGACCAAAAACTACTGTACGGCATGTACTTCGCCATCGTCAGCCTCATCGTGCTCACAACATTAGAAACCGCCTACATGCTGGTTTTCCACAGCTTCAACACGGAAATCCTCGCAGCCATAACGCTGGTAATCGGCACAATACTAGGCGCATTCTTCACCCAGAAGAGTTGAAAAACACATGAAAGGCAAACTATGGACCATCGAAGAAGAACAAAAACTCAGAGAACTAATACAAGCAGGCGACAACGCAAACCTAATCGCAGCCAAACTTGGAAAGACAGAACACGCAGTCTACGAGAAAGCAAAAAGACTCGGCCTACACGTTATTATTACTCAGTCTAAGCGGAAGTTAATAACATCTGAACTCCAACTGCCCCCGGAACTGCCCAGCATCGAAGAAGCACTAAAAATTCTCGCCGGAGCCCTACAAACCGCAGCCAAACCCAACCTGAACAGAGTAGAGGTACAGAGACTCCAAGTCACAGCCACACTCGCCAGAACCTACAAGGAACTACTCGCAGACTACATAGACTACAGAGGCATCGAAGCCAAACTCGTCGAACTGGAGGGAAAATATGCAACCCTCGCACAAGAAACGAAAAGCAATGCACCCACACCAGATAGACCCATACAAACGCCGACTGCTACACAATGAACGCCAAGCCGACGAATCACTGGCTGCAAGGACACAGAGACTCCTCGAAAACCCACTAGACTTCTTCCGCAACATCATCCAATTCGAACCCACAAGCTACCAGCAGGAACTCACCCAGCTTTTCCTCAACCACCAGTTCATCGCCGCACGCTGGAGCCGACAATCAGGAAAAACCTACATCATCTCAGCCCTGCTCCTCTGGTACGCATTAACAAACCCAGAAAGCCACATAGGCATAGTTGGACCCAGCCTAAGACAGGCCAAATACATCATACGCCGCATCACACAATTCACCCGCAAACTCCCACCCACCCTGGTTCTCAAAGCACTACGCACACTGATACGCTTCACAAACGGCTCACAAATAGAAGCCTACCCAAACAGCCCAGAGACCATACGTGGACCATCACTCAACATAGTCTACTGCGACGAAATGAACTTCCTACCAAACGACACAGAAATGTACGACGCCATATTATTCACCCTAGGCGCCACAAACGGCAAATTCATCGCCACATCAACACCGTGGAACACAGACAGCCTCTTCTGGAAAATATGCAACCACAAAGACTACACCGACTACGTTAAGCACCACATAACATGGCAACAAGCCCTCGAACCCAACGGACCACTCAAACAGAAAATACTCCAAAAAATCCGCAGACAACTCGCCGAAGACCCATGGAGATGGAAACGCGAAATGGAAGCCGAATGGTCCGAAGACGAAACCGTCTGGCTACCCCAAAGCCTAATCACCAAATGCATAGACGGCACACTAGAACTCTGCAACTTCAACAGCACACAAGAAGGCAAATTCTACGCAGGACTCGACCTAGGCAAACACCAAGACCACAGCGTACTCATAGTAACCGAAGAAAACCAAGGCAAACACCTCCTACGCCACTGGAAAGTCTTCCCGCTAGAAACAAAATACGCCACAGTCATCGGCTACCTCAAATCACTCACAGACCGCTGGCACTACATAGAACGAATAAGAGCCGACGTTACAGGCGTAGGCGAATACATAGTCGAAGACATGAAAAACGCAGGCATCGAAAACGTCGAACCAGTCACATTCACAGCGCCACGCAAACAGGAACTCGCCAGCCTCCTAAAACAACGCATGCTCGACAACGCCTACGGCTTCCCATTCACAGAACTACGTCTTTCACCAACAGCGCTCCTATCCTACCCAGCCGAATTGAACGTCGAACGCTTCACCCTGCGCAAAGACGGCACCATAGCATTCTCACACCCACAGGGACAACACGACGACACATTCTGGTCAACCTGCTTGGCAGTTTCTTGCAGCACTAAGCTAACACCGGAACCGTATCTTGGCATCACATACTTTTGAGTGAAACAACTAGCCGTGATATCAAAATGACAAGACACCGCGAATTCTTCCAAATCACCCATTGGGCACGCCGATACGATAAGCGCACAGGCAAATTCACAATCAGCATCAGCTACAAAACCAAAACAGACGTAACAGACCGCACAACAGCCGTGGCAGAAGCCTTCGGACTCGGCATAGACGAAGACCAACGCCACATACTCTACGACAATGTCCAACTGAAAATAACCCCAACAGACATCGTCTACATCACAGGCGAATCAGGATCAGGCAAATCCACCCTCCTCAAAACACTCGAAAAAGACATCACTCAAAGCATGCACCAAACCGCCATAAACATAGCACACATACAACCAGACCCAGAAAAACCACTAATAGACACAGTGGGCAAAACATTCGAAGAAGGCCTAGAACTACTGAGCAGAGTAGGCCTAAACGACGCCTTCCTATTTGTAAGACGATACAATCAACTCAGCGACGGACAAAAATACCGCTACCGACTCGCCAAACTACTGGAATCCAAACGACAATACTGGATCATGGACGAATTCTGCGCCACACTAGACAGAGACACAGCCAAAATCGTAGCATACAACATCCAAAAACTAGCCCGACAAGAAAACAAAGCAGTCATAGCAGCAACCACACACCGACCTACTCGAAGACCTAAAACCCTCAGTCCACATCCACAAAAAATTCGGAAAAGAAATCACAGTCAAATACCACCCCAACAAAATCAACAAAAAATGCACCATAACCAGAGAAACGCACATCACAGAAGGCACAAGACAAGACTACAACCAACTCGCAGGATTCCACTACCGCAGCCACAAAATTGCCAGCACCCGCAAAATCTTCAGTCTCAAACGCAACGAAGAAACATGCGGCGTAATCGTCTACTCCTACCCACCCGCAACCTGCTTCGGACGCAGAATGGCCCTGCCAAGAATGAACATGCACGAACTGAACCAGAAAGTAAGCACCATCAGCCGCGTCATTGTTCACCCAAAATACCGAACCATCGGATTAGGCCAAAAACTCGTACGCGAAACACTACCATTAGCTGGCACACTCCACGTCGAAACCGTAGCAGTCATGGCCAAATACAACCCCTTCTTCGAAAAAGCCGGCATGCACAAAATCACCGAAAGCCCACCAGCCAAAACAGCCCTCAAAGTAGCAAAAATACTCAAAACACTGGGCTTCAACACCACTTTTCTCCACAGCCAAAAATACGTCTTGAAAAAACTGACAAGACTAAACGCTCAACAGCTGAACACGCTCAAAAAAGCATTTACAGAAAACAAGCACCCCCGCTTCATGAAAGAATTCAGCTTCCACGACCCCTACGGAAAAAGCAAACTTTACAAAGAGGCACTGGAAACCGCAGATCTGAATAAACTCACAAAACTCATCGGCATCTGCGCCATGCTACTCCAGACAAAAGTTTACCTGTTCTGGAACAGCGGAAACAATATCATATAATCTCCACATTTGATGCCGCCTTAGAAGTTGACGCCGACCCATAAATTACATGAAGAGAAACGTATCTGCGCATGGTTCCAATTTGTTCTACTTTCTGGTCTAGTTTGTTCTAAAGATTAGTATTATTAATGTTAAAACCCACCATTACTCCAATGGGGATAAGATTTGCGGACAATTTCCATCGGAATAGTCTGCCTCCTCCTCTTAACTGTCTTCTCAGTTTCACCCGTCCACGCTGACAGAGGACTGATCTCCGTTACACCCGACGCTTCAGTATACGAACCCGGACAGAAAGCCATAATAGCCTGGAACGGACGCGAGGAAATTCTAATACTCTCAACCGACGTAACCTCAAGCACGGAAACCTTAGTGCTGGAGCTACTTCCACTTCCCTCAGAACCAAAGGTTGAACCCGCGAGCTTTAAATCATTCGAAGAAATCCAAAGATTGATCTGGCAGGAAGGAACACAACAATATTACGGGAGAACCATAAACGAAGTTAAAGACGCAAGCGTAGAAGTTGTCTTCCACGAGCAAATCGGCGCTCACAACATCACGGTTGTCAAGGCAACAGACACAGCCGAACTGGTTGACTGGATTGAAAATTTCCTACAAGCCAACAAGATCACCGAAACCGTTTCCCTCGGAGAATTCGAACCAACCGTGAAAGACTACATGGGCCGAGGATTCCAATATTACGTTTTAGACCTGATAACGGTTACCCCCAACGAAAGAAGCGTCGACCCAATACTCTACCACTTTAACTCAAGCTTCCTTTACTATCCACTCGTCATCACAAGCCCGGTTTCAGGAGAAACAAAGATAACATTATTCCTCCTAACCAAGGGAAGAGTGGAAAACGATTACTTTCCCATGCAAAAAACGCTCTATCGGTTTTCATTGTACCCAAAGCCCATAGAGTTCGTGCTCTCAAAGGGCGAACTATCCAAAATAGACCTCAGAATCGGAGAATTATTCGAGGACATGGCGTGGCTGACCGTTCTAAAGTATGACGGAAACTTAAGCTGGATTACAACGGATTTAATGATTGCAGAGGAAGCTCTCAATCCCGACGCCACAGTGAAACCTACAGTGATCTTAGATGTTGAAGTAATTCTGCCTCCAACACTGATCGCCCTGTCAATCCTCCTCGGCGCAGCCTGCACGTTAATCGGGGTTCTCTGCTCGCTTCTGCTAACACGTCTAAAAAAAGGAACAGCTAAAACCGGTTGAAGCTCAATAAGCGCTCGAAATCCTCTTAGTTACGAAGCCCGCCAACACCAAAATCAAAGTAATCACAAACTAGGCATAGCCGAAAGTCTCAAAATTTCAACCATCTGCCAAGTTTTTTCCCACTGCCACACAAGCGACACAAACGTGACTATGCCCACGGCAACTCCCAGATAATTAACTTTGACCCTATTACCAAGCTTCTGTAACAAGCACAATCTCTAAAACATCCCTATCAATGAAAACATCAACTACGTGCTCTATCATACTTGTAGGATCATACCAATGAACAACCCAACAGTAATGATCCCTTCCATCCACTGGTTCCCCGCTCGCGCTTCCTCTAAGTTCTCCCAGTTCCCAATTCTCATCAACCTCATAGACCATTCCATTTGCCGCCAAGTAACATTTCGTGACCATGTACTCAGCTTTAGAATGCTGATTAAGATAGTCTTGAACAACTGGGCTTTGTTTGCTGATCTCAGCTAAGTTAGGCTGCGAACTATTGTACCAATAATAACCCACTATGCCAGCAAAAGCAACAACAACTGCAACTACAATCACTATTAACGCCAATCTTTTCCAACGCATTTCAATAACCACCAATCCACGTAAATTCAGCACTTATAAAACTACACTTTAGAACAGCCGCAAACCCAAGTCTCCAAACTAGGCTGGAAAAGCTAACTTTAGAAAAGCTTTTCTTTTCATATGCCTTCGCTGTGTAGGCATGTGGTTGCTTGGGTTTTTCCTGCACGAGATGGCTTTCGGTTTGCTATCCATTTTTCTACCCCTCTATGTCACCGGCGGCGCTGTTGACGGAACACTAGTTGATATAGGAATAATGACTTCACTCGCAACTTTCTTAGCTATCCCCTTCTCTTTCCTTTGGGGCTACCTAAGCGACAAAACCAGACACTACAAACTGTTCATCCTCCTATCCTTCTCGTCACTCACAATCCTCCTATACGCTTTCACAATGACAAACCACATTTTGGTACTCACATTTCTCTTTGTCACAATAGCCATTGCCCACGTGGCACATGAACCATCAAAGAACGTCTTAATCGCAGAATCCTGTTCAAGGCCAGAATGGGAAAAATCATTCGCGTCATATGAACTATTAACAGAGTTAGGCTGGCTAATCGGATTACTCTTAGGATTTTTCATGTCAATCCAAGGGTTCAACGGCGCATCAATTTTGTTGCTCTGCAGCTTCCTAAATCTCGCCGCCTTCCTATCATCAGCAATCTTCGTAGTTGATCCAACCTTCATTTTTGAAAGAGGCTTAGCCAGCATGGAACGAACGCTCAACTTTGCACAACGCGGCATCACTTTAGCGTTGAAGGCTACAGAAGGACAAATCCTAGAAGATAAATTCAGGGGCGAAAGCCTCTCCGCCTTCTGTGCAGCATTGGTTTTATTCTCTCTGGCCACAAGCACACTGTTCACGCCTTTGCCAATATTCTTCTCAAAAAACCTCACCCTTGAACCCAGTTTGGTGTTCGCCATATATACAATGAATTCTGGCGGAGCCTGCATAGGCTACCTACTCACAAGACACATGGCTCAACTGAAGGACAGGAGTGGAAGAGGCAAAGCCAAGACAATTGCCTTAGTTAGGGGCCTATTGACACTTGCACTAACAACCTCTATACTTTACGTTTCGGTCTCCACAAGACTCATGGCAATAGTCATTCTGGCTGCCATGGGCTTCGCCTATGCCCTCTTCCTCGCATCCACACTTTCAATTTCCATGGAACTCCTCCCCGAAGGCAAGGCTGGCTTATTCAACGTTTTGGTCAGCCTGGGCGCAGCCGTAGGATGCCTGCTAGGTCCATTAATCGCGGCCAATTTTGGTTTTCTCCATGTGTTTGTTGCTTCCAGCGTAATCTTCCTCTTAAGCTATTTGGCCTTCAAAATTTTCGCGCAATAGGCTGATGATTAACCGCGACTTCACCGCCGCATGGCTTCGTCACTGAATCTTTCTTGCGTAGACAACCTTGCCATCTTTAATTTCAACCTCAACTTCAGTGCTGCACTTTTCACACTTGACCCTCCCCTTATAGTTCCAGTGAGTGGTATCGTCCAAGTGAAGTATCATTCTGCAGTCGTTGTTTTGACAGTATATGTGAACCATTTAAACACCTCCCCCATTACTTCAAATTGGATGTTCTTGAAGAAATTTTTCAGCGTCTAAGGCTGCTCTACAGCCAGAGCCTGCCGAAGTAACCGCCTGCTTGTACCTATAGTCTTGAACATCTCCCGCAGCAAAAACACCTTCAATACTGGTCTTTGTCTGATCGTGTACGATTATGTATCCTTTTTCATCTAAGTCTATCTGACCCTTGAACATTTCAGTGCTGGGCTTATGACCGATAGCGACAAAAACCGCATCGGCGGAAAGCATTGTGAACTCACCCGTTTTGACATTCTTAAGTCTGACACCCTCAACTCGATTTTCGCCCAATATATCTTCAACCACACTGTTCCAAATACAGTTGATTTTTTTGTTAGCAAAAACCCGTTCCTGCAAAATCCTACTTGCCCTCAATTTATCCCGCCTATGCACAATTGTGACTTCTCGAGCGTACTTGGCTAAGGCTAAAGCTTCATCCATAGCGGTGTCTCCTCCACCTACAACCACCACTTTTTTATCTCGGAACAAAGGGGCGTCACAAGTGGCGCAGGCGGAGACGCCTCTCCCCTGCAGTCGGACTTCAGAGAGCAAACCCAACCATTTGGCTGACGCTCCCGTAGCGATAATCACAGCCTTAGCCTCGAAACTTTTATCGCCCACATTTATTTTGAAGGGACGCGACGAAAAATCTACTGATGTGACATCTTCAAAGAGAATTTTAGCGCCAAACTTTTCGGCTTGTTTGCGCATTTTAGTCATCAGTTCAGGTCCCAATATCTCCTGTGGAAAACCTGGAAAATTCTCAACCTCCGACGTTAGCATCAACTGTCCACCCCATGTTGTTCCCCCGATCACAAGTGTTTCCAACATTGCTCTGCTCGTGTATATGGCGGCTGTCAATCCAGCAGGACCTGAACCAATGATAATAACGTCGTACAGGCCATCAGTCACCCCATTATTCGTCTGAAACTAACTAGTCACATCATTCATTTTATTGTTTCCTAACAGACAATTATACGCAAGGTCTTGTGCTTTCAAAAGCTTGAAGCCTCCTTTCACAAATTCAAATTCGGGCGAGTGAACGCCAATTATTACTAAACTCTTGTCTTTGTATTTTCCCATCAGCCTTTAGAGTAGGCCTTCAAAACATCTCATTTTAGATGACCTGTATTCAGACGGGCGGTCTAGCCAGTTTCCTCTTCACCACAGGCATCTTCATCCATTTTTCGAACTCTGACCCAGGGGGTTCGGTCTCGAATAGATATTTTCTCTGGGATTCCAACAGTTTGTTATCTTTTCCTAGGAACTCTGCAGCTGTGACAACCACATGCCCAACACTTGACGCCGCATCAAATATGGGTTTTGAGATTTCTCGCCAGTTCTCCTCCCTGAGGAGATGATGCTCCAAAATGACCGTGTCGACAACCGTAACCAATTTTTCTAAGTTTTGCATTCCCTGCTGCACTTGCTCTTGATTGATTAAGCCCACCAAGTAGACTGGAGGACCACCGACAAAGGCTAATTGAGGCTCTTGAACCAAAATCGAGTGCAGGGTGGGTGTATACATGGGGCCCTGAACATCAGACGCAAAGAGGAAGCGCTCATTTTCGTGTTCGATCGTGGTCATTAACAGCCATCCTAGCTGTGAGTCTATAGGCCCGTGGAAAACAGGCTCAGAAAACCGGAGTTTGGTGCTTCCAAACTCAAACGTTTTGCCGTCTGCGTACTCGAGTCTGTCTGCATGTTTGCCTCCTGTTTTAGCGAAAACCCAGCCTCGGCGCCTCTGGCTGAAGTTGATCTTGTCCCTATAATTTTTGGCGAGAACTGTTTTTCCCTCGCATATTTGTCGCGCAACCTCTTCAGAAGACCAATTGTAACACCAATCCGTGTAAGAAGGTGTGTGATGGTCAAAATGATAATGGCTTATCGTAACCACCTCAGCTTTCTCAGCCATTTCAGCAATCCTTTTGCGACATTCGGCCAGCGCTTTGTACTCTTTTGGGTGGGGCGGAAAACCAAAACGGTTTGGACCCAGAGAAACGCCTGCGTCTAGGAGAACTTTAACGTCCGGTGTTTCCACAAACGTGCACATTGAACGGACACCGAGGCTTTCAGCTGCCACGGGAACAACCTTAATACGGCGAAGCATCCTTTTCACAAGCCTACATCTTACTCATGCTTTGCATATAAGTCCGAACCGAGCTTTTGTGGATTTTCAATATTGATTTTCATTTCATAACATTTTTGTTTATCCTAAATGAAGACGAGTAATAACGAGAGAAACAACATGCACACACACAGTTTCAAGGACATAACCGAATACTTCGCAGACATCACAGACGAGGATAATCCAGAGGATGAAATCCTCCACGTTTTTGAATGCTCGTGCGGTTTCACTCTAATCGAGAAGAGGAGACCTCTCCCATCCAGTTCAGGTGAAAAGAAAACCACAATATACATTGTACTCCGAAAATCGGTGCCAGAATTCTTGCAAGGCTCAACACGGAGCACTGCCGCACTGCAACCCAAAAAATATATTGTTAGAGCCGCATTATGAGCGCATAGTTTTTATTTCGGCTATGCGCTAGTTTGTTTTTGTGGGCGATGACGACTCTGGCCCCACTGAACATGTGATTTGGATCTTGAGAGGAGACAGCCAAAGTCGACGTTTCCCAAGAATGCGCGAGCCCACACATCGTTTTCTAGTCTGTCTTTAATGGCTTATAGTATGGTTCGCGTCGTTTAACAGCTACAACAAACAATTCCTTTAACTCATCGTCGCTGGCGCCGTTGCGCATGGACGTCAAAACATCAACCAAGTTGTCTGTAACCATTAGGCAAGGTTTGAGTTTACCGTCGCTTGTGACGCGTAGACGTGTGCAGTGAGCACAGAAATCCGTGTTCTCAATGGGGTGAACAACCTCAACTTTTACGCCTGGCAGAGAGTAAACGTGGCGATTTTGCATATCACCTCTGGTCTTGACCTCCAACGCCTGCTTTTTCAGGCTTTCTTCAACAGCGTCTAAAGGATAGTGATAACGCAGATAATATGGGTCGCTCACGTTGACTGGTTCCAACTCCAGCAACTGCAAGATACTGTTGGTTTTTCGTGCAAACTCAATCATTTGGGTAATCTCGTGCTCGTTGACATTGCGCAATACAAGCATGTTTAACTTGACCGGATGTAAGCCAGCTTTCACAGCCACGCTCACGCCGTTTAGTACGTCGCTGAGGTTGCCGCCGTTCAACTCATGGTAAGTGTTCTTGTTCAGTGATGGCAGATTCACATTGACTCGCATCAAACTGGCCCTGTGAAGCGGCTCGGCCAAAACAGACAAGCGCGTGCCGTTAGTGGTCATGGACAAGTCGCGTATGCCAGGAATTTCGGCTAAATCGTGCACTATGTCAACTATGTCAGAGCGCAAAAGTGGTTCGCCGCCTGTCAACTTGACACGGTTGATGCCTAGCGAAACAGCTGTGCGAACAACGCGCACAACTTCTTGGGTCGCCATTTCCCTCAGACTCGAGCTTGGATTCTGTCCTTCCCTGTGGCAGTACGGACACTTCAAGTTGCATCGCTGGGTGAGCGAAATCCGAAGGTTTAGGGTTGGACGCCCGCAATTGTCAAACAGCATTTTTGGCCCTTATTTTCCACGGGCGTGGAGAATAATATGCCCCGCTTCGGGCAATATAAGTTTTTCAAGACACAGCTTAACCGCCTGAGGCGAGCCTGGAACACAGAAGACAGCCTTACCCTTTGACACGCCGGCAATAGCTCGGGTCATAACCGCAGCTGATCCGATCTCTTCATAGCTAAGCCATCGGAAAATTTCGCCGAAGCCCGGCAACTTTTTTTCTAACATGGGCTTAACGGTTTCGATGGTTACGTCGGTTGGACTTATTCCAGTTCCGCCGCAGATTATAACGGCGTCAACCTCCGTTGATTGGAATGCTTTTTCAACACTCTTTTCAATCAGAGTCTTGTCATCCGGAATCAACTCGCGAAAAACAACGGACTGCCCATGCGCCTGCACTGTTTTAGCGATCAAGTCTCCGGACTCGTCAACGACAGGTTTTCCAGCTTTAAAATCCTTATGTCGGCTGGTACTGCAGACAATCAGCGCAAAGCCGAGGCTTTTGGATGCCCTCTCCTTGTGCACACGAACGGTTTCGCTCAATGGCTGTTGTCTCCTACTTTTCCCTCTTAATTTTACGCACAACATGAATGTTTTGGATGAGCGTGTCTGGATACTGTCCCCTTGCATCTTTTTCGTATTGTTTGGTCATGTCCCATATGGTTAAAAGCGCCACGGAAGTGGCAACCAGTGCTTCCATTTCCACGCCAGTTTGCGCCTGCGTCTTGACTGTTGACTCAACCATAACCATGGAATCCTCAACAATTTTCAATCTGACATCTACGTTGGTTAGTGGAAGAGGATGACACAATGGGATGAGAGAACTTGTGTTTTTGGCGGCTAAGATGCCCGCAATTTTCGCTGTGTCAAGTGGGTTGCCTTTCTCAATCTTTCCCTCCCTGATCAAACTGATGGTTTTGGACTTCAACGCGATGAAACCCTGCGCCGTAGCCTCTCGGTAAACTTTCGGCTTTGATGTTATGTCAACCATAGACAAATGCTTAACCAACCTTGCCCAATCATAATTGCTGCAAACTTATTTACTTGTTCCACCCGTTTATCAAATCCTTAATCATCCTTGCTCGTGGATTTCCGTCGTTAAATCTGAAGATGCGGATTCTCCCAAAATTTTTGTGGCGTACAATCCCGTATTCCTCTAAAACTCGCAAATGCTGGTTCGTGGTTGCGTAATTGAGTCGAGCACGCCTGGCGATTTCGGAAATGTTGAGTTCTCCAATCTCAACCAGAATCTTTAGGATTTTCACCCTTCCTTTTGAGGAAAAAACTGTCTCAACAGACATAGATGTTTTCACGCTCTCAACATCTTGCTTATCTCTTGTTCAAGTTCCAACGCAGGTACTCTGGGCAAACTGATCAGAGTTGTTTTTCCCCTATGCTCAACACTCGAAGACTCAGCCTTAATAATGCCAAGTGCCGCCAATTGACGCACGTATTTCCAGAGTTGAGTGTGACCTCTTCCTTCCTGGCTGTATTCTTCGCACGCAATGGCATAAGCGTTTTCAGCCTCACCCATTGACAGGTATGCTGCACCAGACAGCCGGAAGCGTCTAGCTATTGCAAGGAGAAAGAGTTTTTCGTGCAAACTCAACGATAATACCGTGTCTTTGCTCAAGCTTGGATAGACGCTCGCCGAAGCCTTTCTCACGTGTTCAGGCGAAACTTCTCTCGCGCCTTCAGCGTCGGCATATTTTCCTGCTCTCCACAAGAGTTCAATGGCGTAGCGTGCGTCGCCTCCTTCCAAGGCTGCCGATTCGGCAATTAGGTTGAGGGCTTGCTCTGGAACTGAGTTTTCATAGAAAGCGTATGGTATTCGTTCGTTTAGGATGCCGCAAAGTTGCGGTTGTGAATAGCCTTCCAATTGGATGATGTTGCGTTGCATTGTACTCCTTGTGCTGGCATCTAATCTCTCAAGCGACGCTGTTTCACGAACAACACCAATTAAAGACAGCCTCTGAGCGGCTAACATGTAGTCTTCTTGAATCCTCGTTAGATTATATAGTGCATCTGAGCCCTCATTATGAATAAGGGCTTCCAACTCGTCTAGGGTTAATATCAAGTAGGCCTTCTGTTCATTTAGAATTTGCATGACGGCTTGGAGCAACTCGTAGGCTGAGTAACCCCGCCGTGGAAAATTCGGAGAAAATTTCATTACAATTCTCTGCAGTATCGTGAACAGGCTGCCTTTGCACTCGCGGCAGTTGACATGGACATAATGAAGGTTAATGCCACGATTCTGCGTCTCTCTTGTTATGGTTTGTCCGAAATGTTGAGTGAGAACGGTTTTTCCGGTGCCAATTTTTCCTGCAATCAACACGCGTTGTGTCATTCTGCCAGGCGCTTCCAAGACGAAACGGAAGAACTGATTCAGAAGATTAAGTTGTTGCTCTCTGTAAGGAAGACGAGGCGGCACATAGTTTATGTCAAGTTTGCTTTCGTCTTTGAAAACACTCACGCACGACCGCATAACTGGGACGCCTCATTTGTTTTGTTTGGGTTGCTCCGCTAGAATTTATGTTTTTTGTCTATTAAAAAGAAAAATTCAGCCTTAGAAAATCGGAAGTATTCAATTGATCTCCACATAGGCCAACGCCTCTTTTAGGTTTGTTTTCACTTTGAATTTACGTTGGAAAAATTGTACCACGTTTTTACGTCTAGGGTTAGTAAATTGTTCAGCGTTGGGGTGGTCTTTCCTAACGTATTGAGGCCAGTCTATGATGAGCACAACCTGAATTCGAGTTCCCGCGTGTTAAGTTTGGCAAGTTTTGGTAGAACCTTCTCTGGAACATAGCGATAACGTCCCATTGCAGTCTCAATCACTCACAATACCCGAAAGTCTTCAAGTTCAATTTTGCGGAACACATTAACCGCTTTGTCAACCACAGACATAACAAGTAGGAAGGTGTGGGCAAAATCATTAAAGACCTGTTTTAAGCAGTCTTCCACAACCATTGCTGCAGTTTTATTTCACGCATGGCGGCTCTCAAAAATTCGCAGTCTTTTATTTTGACTAGGTGGCTTTTGCATTCGCAGTCTGAGGAGCCAAATCCCTCTATTGGAATACCCGTTTTGCTTATTTTCCTTGCAATATTGCATTCTTCTGCTTTTCCAGCCTCTTTGTAGAACACTTCCACAACTCTCGCGTGCTCATTCTTAAGCAAGTAGTCCATGTGCCAAAACTTCCGCTTAACCTTTCTAAAATGCCGCTCCACACGTTTTTCCATACCGTTTTGGGCGGAACCGACATAGATATAGAGACCCTTCTCAAAATTGACGCTGCCCAACGCACCAACATTCACTCTTGTATCCTTACCAACTGAAATGACCAAAATGTAGACGCCCTTCACAATACTCATCTCAGAGACTAAGCGTCTTGATCGTTTCCATAGACCTTTTAACCAATTCGTTGATGTTCAACTTTTCTTCTGCCAAGCAAACGTCTTCCACCGAGGCTAAGGTCAGTTTTTTTAAGGCAACCGCGCTTTCTCCTACTTCCTGAGCTACAGTTTTATGTATTCCAATTTTTTGGGTCAGGTTTTCAATTTCAATCGTGTCAAAGCCTAAGAGGGGTCTATGTACTGGAAAGATTCGACTCACTGTGTCTTGAATTTTGAAGGCATTAATTGTATGAGTTGACCCTTCACCTAAAACGTCGCCTGTGACTATGCCCTCGGCGCCCTCCGATTCGGCTGTTCGCTCGGCAATGCGAAGCATCAAACGCTTGCAAACGAGACTGGTTAACTCCCTCGGACACTTCTGCACAATCTCCGCTATGTTCAAACCATTCGCTATTACGTGCAATTCTCTCGGAAAACCAACCGCCCACTCAAACAAAACTCTGGCAGCGTCCAACGCTGTATCTAAGCGTGTCTCCCCAGAGAAGGAATCGTTGTCAAAATGTACAAGTACAGGAGGGCAACCTCGCTTCATTGCCAACCAACACGCTGCCGCAGATCTTGCGCCGCCTTTCAAGAGGCAAACCACTCTAGGTTGAACGCCCAAGGGAAGACCCCCTACACCTTGAATTGCGTCGGCGTAGATGAAAGCACGGTCTTCCCTAACTTCAACAGCTAAAGTCACGTTCGGACGCGTTAAATCCACCCTCAAACCGAGCAGTGGATATGCCTCAAGTATTCGGCGACCCACCTCTCGACAAACTTCTTGACTTGTATACGGGTGTTTCCCAACTCTGCGACACTTCGCAGCGAAGCTGTTCCCCTTCTTCAATCTTAAACCAGCTAAATACACGCATTTGTCAACAATTTCACCCATTTTCGATGTGGTTTCCAAGGCGGGCGACAGAGAAGATAGGCCGAAAACCCTGCTCAGCTTTTTGGCGGCATCCCACGCTGATGGGGTCTTGAGGTAAAGTCTGCCAAATCTCCGAACTAGAGCATTATATGGGATGGCGTAATGCTTCAACACGGCCCTAACGTTTTCTATCAAGCGTCTCTCGTACAGCTTTCTGGTCCAAGCGCCCTTAATCCCAATCTCGCCTCCAAAACGAATGATGACGGTGTCAAATAGGGGCTCAGATGTGCTCAACCGAGAGCAGCCTCCTATCCTCATCCAGCAATATGAGTGGGAACACTATATTATCGATGCGGTTTTTACTCGGCTGACATCCTCTGTTCCACAGAAGAAATAGGAGTTTATAATTAGGGCTTGCCTAAGCTTCCTTCCCATATTTTTTCAAGCAGTTTGATCGCAATCTCTTTTGTCATTTTTCGAAAAGTGTAGTAATCCCAGAAAACTGTTATCCAAGGACTTGTTACCATGGTTTCAGCTAGCTCTGGTATATCCTTTTTCTTCACTCTCAATTCTTTCAGAGTTGTAGGTAGACCAACATCTTCAATAAGTTGCCTAACAGCATAAATTCCTTTGTACGCAGCTGCTCGTTCATTCAACCCGGTTACATCTTCGCCCATTGCTTCAGCTATGAGTTTCAGTCTATCTGCAAGAATCAGGATGTTGTGTTCCATTGCATATGGCAAAGCGATGCCGCATGCCGTGCCGTGAGGAATGTGATAAACAGATCCTACAAGGTGCCCGACAGCGTGAGCCTCGATGTCTCCTGCATTGTTTTCTGACAAAGCTGTGGTCAAAGCTGCCAAAGCCATGTTGTAGCGAGCTTCCATGTTACTCCCGTGAAAGACCGCTATCCGCAAGTTTCTTGAAATCAGCCAGATTGCCTGTAACGCTAGTGCTTGCGTTATCGAATTTGCTCTTCGGGTGAGAGCCGACTCAACCGCGTGAGAAAGTGCGTCAATCCCAGTTGAAGCTGTCAGTCTTGGAGGCATGGTTGAAGACATAATGGGGTCGACAATAGCAACCGACGGACAAATGGATTGGTGTCCAAAAGAGGCTTTTAGTCCAACTCTGTCCTTTATTATCGATTCCATCGTAACCTCGGCACCTGTGCCTGCAGTTGTTGGAACGGCAATACACGGAACGCCTGGTTTTGTAAATTCTTTTTTTCCTCCATAAAAGTAATCATCAGGTTTACCTGGATTGTTCAGCAACACCGCGACAACTTTTGCGACATCCATACAGCTTCCACCGCCAAGTCCAACGAGCAAATCAAATTTTTTTGGCTTACAGTAATTGAGCAACTTCTCCGCATTGACAACAGAAGGCTCAGGCTCAACATGATCCCAAACTTCAATCTCAAGGCCTTTCTTCAGTAATGGTTCTCTGACCTTACCCACTAAACCCGCTTCAGAAACTCCAGAATCCGTCGCTATCAGCGCTTTATGCGCATTTAATCGTTGGGCTTCCTGACCCACTCGCGCAACCGTGCCTATACCGAATATTACTCTACTTGGCAGGAGAAGTTCAAATGCTCTCAAAGGCTCATAAAACTCCATAATACCTGCATCCTCCTTAGAACTATTTGATAAAAGAGCGCATCCTTTATGAGCGTTTCGAGCCCTTTACTCATCTTCTTCTGGATAGAGCAGAAGTGACAGTGTTTTAACACAAAAATGGCTATTTTGCGAGTTAACGTCAACAAATGTAAAAAAAAGGCACACTCTATAAAAAGTACCAAAAATCGACTATTAGTGAATTTTGAGTGGTGGCTTCGAGAATATGTCTACATTTTGGTTTAAATTACCAGTCTACTTCTCATCTTTGGTTTGTCTCAAGGCGGTGGAGTACATGTTGGAGGAAGAAGTATTCGTTATCGATAGAGAAGAAGTTGCTGTGAACGTCAATACACTCGAGGACCTGAAGATAGCAGAACATCTGTTCAGACATGCCGCCTAAAAGAGCGGCGAATCATTAGTCATCCATTTGGCGCAAAATATGCTTGTCTCCTTTGCTTTTCACGAGGATAGTGTGAAAAATCATAGAGTTTGGCGCCGGGAGTGGGATTTGAACCCACGCGGCCCTTTCGGGCCACAGGCTTTCTGGCAACAAAGGTCTCAAGGCCTGCGCGTTATCCACTCCGCCATCCCGGCATATCCATTAATGCAAGCGTCCATGTTGTTATAAAAGTGTTCTCTAATCAATCAGCATTTTCCTTCTGGCTTCTTCATAAAGTTTTTAATAGGCGCTATTAAGATACAGCTTCTGTGCATGGTGGCATTGTGTGAAAGCAGTTATCATTGCTGGGGGTTTTGGAACTCGCCTGCGACCGCTTAGCTGCACCAGACCTAAGCATCTCTTTCCCATAGGCGGGAAACCCCTTTTAGATTGGACTCTGGAACGATTGGCAAAAGGAGGCGTCAACGAAGTCATATTCGCCGTAAATTACATGGTCGAAGCATTTGTTGAACGATACGGAAAAACAATTCACGGAATGAAACTCCACTATTCCCAAGAGGTGAGACCCCTTGGAACAGGCGGATGCGTCAAGAACGCAGAAAAAATAATTGGACACAACTACCCGTTTTTGCTATTGAACGGCGACATACTCTCCAATGTTAACTACCGTAAACTCTTAAGGGAGCACAACAAAAATGGCGGCACAGTCACGATGACGCTGCACAAAGTTGAAGACCCAACCCGCTATGGCATTGCAGAAATGACTGAAAAGAATAGCATAAAAAGGTTCGCAGAGAAGCCTGAGCGGGGAAAGGCACTCAGCAACTTAGCAAACGCTGGTATATATGTTTTGAATCCGGAAATCTTCGATTATATTCCGAACAATAAGCAGGTTTCCATCGAACGCGAAGTGTTTCCAACATTAGCGAGAGACGAAAAACTTTATGGTTATAACTTCGATGGACTGTGGATTGACATAGGCGAACCATCTGACTACCTCAAGGCAAACCGACTCTTATTGGAAAACGAGATAAAAAAAGGAAAAATAGCCAGAAAGGTAGCGGTGGAAAAGGAGGTTGAAATAAACCACCCTGTCACGATAGGCGAGCACACAACAATTAGAACCAAATCGAAAATTGGTCCCTACGTGACTATTGGAGAAAACGTTGCAATTGGAAGAAGCGTGTGCATTGAAAACTCAATAGTTTTTCCTAGAACGATCATCTCAGATTTTTCATCTCTTAAGGGTGCAATAATAGGTCAAGAAGCCATTGTGGGCAAGCGGGTGAAAATCGAGGATGGCTGCATCGTCGGCGATCACGTTATGATTCATGATAACATCACGCTTACGAAGTGCGTTACAGTCTGCCCCCAGAAAGAGGTTACTGAAAGCGTACTAACACCAAAATGCCTAATGTAAACAAGAAAGTAAACACTGCAAACAACAGTCAACGCTTAAGTTGCCAATCTTACAATGTTAAGGGATAAACACAAAGAAAAAAGGGTCGCATGTGAAAGTCTTCATCGACATCCTCACCCCAAAACAGTGCATGCTGTTTTCCAAACTGATAGAACACCTACGCAAAGATGGACACCAAGTTCTTGAGGTAACGCGAGAGTACCGGGAGGTTATCCAACTCCTCCACATGAAAGGCATCGACGCCAAAATTGTCGGACACCATGGTGGCGGAACCCTCTCGGGCAAGTTGAAAGCGAGTGCGGAGAGAACGCTTCAACTCGCTGCGTTGATTGAAGAATGGAAGCCAGACGTGGCTGTTTCCTTTTCCTCCCCCGAAACCGCGCGAGCTGCTTTTGGCTTGAACATTCCACACGTTTGCGTTAACGATTCGCCCCATGCCGAAGCGGTTGCACGATTAACTATTCCACTGTCCAAACGCCTTGTAACGCCAAAAGTGATACCGAAAAAGATTTGGCTAAAGTTTGGAATAGCACCAAATAGCATAGTTCAATACAACGCGTTGGACCCTTGGGCTTGGCTCAAGGACTTTAAACCCAACGACAGAATTTTGGTGCAACTGGGATTAAACAGATCAAAGCCTATTGTGGTTTTTCGAACCGAAGAAGCTTTTGCCGCTTACTTACTTGGAAAAACGTCAAAAACACCAACGCTTTTATCCTTAATTGAAAAACTTTGTGAGTCGAACACAAATTTTCAGGTTGTAGTTATACCACGCTACGAGACGCAGATCACTAAATTGAAAGAAACTTTTGGCGAACGAGTTGTGGTCTGTGAATTCACTACTGATGCTCCGAGTCTCCTCTCGTTCACGTCGTTGTTTGTTGGAGCTGGAGGAACCATGACAACCGAAGCTGCGTTGCTCGGCGTGCCAACTTTTTCGTGTTACCCAGACAAGCCATTCCTCATTGAAAGATTTCTCATAAACAAGCGTTTGGTTACTCGGGAAAACAGCCTTAAGGAATTGCAAATCAAAATCTTGAAAACCTTAGAAAATTTGGAAAGCGTCAAGAAGAACCAGACTGCCCGAGCACAGAAACTGACAAGCAAATTTGAAGACCCCATTAAGGTCATTATGAAAACAATCTTAAATGCAGTTGATATATAGCGGTAGGTTCTCAAAACAATTATACAACCGCTATAAGCATAATAAAGTCAAACTGAACAATTGGTGAACCACATGTCTGTGTCAAATAACGCATCTACTATTATGAAAGTGGAAGCCAGCGACCTTGACCCGCCAGAAAAACGCAGTAAATACACGGTTTGTGTTGTTGGATGCGGACGAATCGGGTTGCCTACAGCCTGCCTCTTCGCTGAGGCTGGCTTTCGAGTTATAGGCACCGACACTAACCAATACGCTGTTAATCTTTTAAAGAGAGGCAAAGCGCCCTTCATTGAACCAGAACTCAGCGTGTTCGTGAAGAAGTATGTTAAGTCGGGTCGTTTAACCATCACCACAGACAACAAAAAGGCGGCAGCTGAAAGCGACATCATTGTGTTTGTTCTTCCAACGGTTATTGATGAAAAGAAAAAACCTGACTACTCCTTGGTTGAAAAGGCTTGCAAAGAAGTTGGCATGAGACTGCGCGCAGGCTCCCTAATTGTTTTTGCGAGCACAACGGGACCAGGCATAACTGAAACCTTAGTTCAAGAAACCTTGGAAAACGCCTCTGGTTTAAGGGCTGGAGTTGATTTTGGCTTAGTTCACAGTCCAACTCGTGCGGCTCCCGGTCGCATCCTGAATGACATCGTCACTTATGCTAGGGTTATAGGCGCCATCAACGAACAGAGTTTCAAGGTTGCCAGCCTTCTTTTGAGTACTTTCGTTCAGGGGGGAATTGTCAAGGTTCGCGACATGAAGACATCAGAAGCTGTGAAACTGTTCGAAAACGTTCAGCGAGACGTAAACCTCGCATTAGCAAACGACTTCGCCCTACTATGCGAAAAAATCGGAACAGATTATCTGGAAGCACAGAAAGCGGCTAACACGCAACCCTATTGTCGCTTACTCGTTCCAGGCATAGTAGCTGGACATATTCCAAAGGATCCATATCTTCTGTTAGAGGAAGCTGAAAACGCCAGTGCAAAGCTGCGCCTCCCGGAGCTGGCGAGAAAAATAAATGACGAGATGCTTGAGCACACGGTTCAGCTTATTAGAGACGTGCTTAAACAAGAGGAAAAAACGTTCAGGAGAGCCAGAATAGCGCTGTTAGGCGTCTCCTATCGAGCAAACATTAAGGAACCACGCGGAACAAAAACCAAAGTACTGGCCAACATGCTGGTAAGAAAGGGAGCCATCGTCCGCGTGTTCGACCCCCTCTATTCTTATAATGAGTTGAAAGAAATGGGATACCCAACCGAAAGAACGCTCACAAAAACCATTGAGGGCACCGACTGCCTTGTGTTTTTGGTTGGGCATGACCGTTTCAAGAGTCTGAATCTACGGAGGATAAGATTCTTGATGAGAAAGGCTGCCGCCATAGTCGATATTGGACACATCATCGATCCTGTAAAAGCTGAGAAGGAAGGTTTCGTGTATCGAGGCGTTGGAAGAGGAGTGTGGACAAAATGAGAAAACTTGGCGTAGCCGTTATAGGCGCAGGATTTTGGGGTCGAAACCACGCCAGAAATTTTAAGGAGTTAAATGAGACAAAGCTTGTTGCAATATGCGACGTTAACCCTGAACGCGCCAAGACCACAGCCGAACAATTCGGAGCTGAACCTTACACTGACAGTCGGAAAATGCTGAAGCGCTCAGATATAGAAGCCGTTACTGTTTGCACATGGTCAACAAACCTCGCCAAAGAAGCAGTGCGCGCATTGAAGGCCAGAAAGCACGTTTTGGTTGAAAAACCCATGGCCAACACCACGAAGGAAGCAACGAAACTTGTTAAGTTGGCTGAGGAAAATAATCGCCATCTTATGGTAGGCTTTCTCATGAGGTTTATCCCAGGCTTGTGCCGCGTTAAAGAAGCCATAGATAAAGGAGAAATCGGCACATTGGTCTACGCTACAGCTAGACGTGTGGGACAGTGGCCGGAAAGACTTGGAGATGTGGGCGTCGTAAAAGACTTAGCCATACACGACATTGACATGACCCGATATCTCTTCGCTGACGAGCCAATAGAAGTCTACGCCAAGGCTGGCAGTCTAAGACATAGAAGGTTTGAGGACCACGCAGAAATCATGCTGACTTTCAAGGGTAAAAAAACAGCATTCATCGAGGCCAACTGGCTTACACCTTACAAGATTAGGAAATTGATAGTCACTGGAAGCGAAGCCATCATGACTTTGGATTATATCACTCAAGAAATAACCATAGAAACTGCAGGGCAAACTGTTGCGCCCAGGTATGAGGTTAAGGAACCATTAAAGTTGGAGCTGCAACACTTTGCAAGCAGCATATTAAATAACAAAGAACCAATGGTCACCGGCATGGACGGCTTAAAAGCGCTTCGAATAGCTGAAGCCGCGTTAAAATCGGCACAAAAATGCAGTGCTGTCAAACCAATTTAGCAGCTTTTTTCTTAACTCTTTTTATATGCCGCCTTTTGCTTTGTTTCTGCCTTCAGATTGAAGGGTTTTCCCTCTGAAATTGTGTTTGGGGGAAATTTATCCCTCCATTTCCGCATGAAAGGCAGTTCGTCTTTTTCCTCTCGCAATTCATCTGGCAGCATCTCTGGGATTTCGTCTCTTATTGGGTACCAACGGAGACATTTTGGGCAGATGATGACGCCCTCCACGATTTCTTCTTTCTCTTCAAAAACATGCAGCTCTAATGGATAATATTTGTCAATTGGGCAAGCCAAGATGTCCATCAACTTTCGCTTCAAGCCAACGTTCCTCCACAGCCTCTTTAGTGTTAAGTCAGAAACTTTATAAAAAACTTGCCCGAAACTCCACCCTACTTCTTGTAAATAAATACATCTAGTACAATCTGATACCAGTTCGGTCCAGTTGCCCGCACAACACGTCCAAAAACGATTTCAAAATTCGCAGAGAGTTGTCTCAGTTTTCGACCTACCTTTACCTTGACTTTATCAACTGGGCTCTCACCCTTTATGGCGTGTTCAAAGTCGTAGTAGTGGATCCATCCACCGAGGAGTTTGAGAGCAATTATAGCGTAGTCTAGATATTCATATGCTTTTTCGGGCAAGGGCATGATAACTCGATCCGCGACGCTCTGCAAGTGTTCATTTATGATGCGTTTTGCATCACCTAAAATCGGAACAATTTGACTTTCAACCCTGTTCAGTCGAATGTTTTCGCGCATTAATTGAACCGCATCAGAATTGATGTCAATAGAATACACTTTCTCTACGTGGCTGTGTTTAGTCATAAGGATTGAAAAAGTGCCTACTCCAGCGAACATGTTGACCACGACTTCTTTTGGTTGAGCCAGCTTTGCAATGCGCATTCTTTCGAAGGACAAACGCGGTGAAAAATAGCACTTTTCCAAATCAACCTTGAAAACACAATCGAATTCTTTGTACATGGTTTGGGTTTTCTTTTCGCCTGTTATCCATTCGAGTTGGCGTAGTCTAAATTTGCCTGAAACGGCGCTAGTTTGTTGCAGAACTGTTTTTACGTGTTTGTGTGTTTGCATGATGGCTTCGGCAATTATTTGGCTTTGGGCTTTGAGGCTTTCTGGAAATCTGATAATGGCTATGTCGCCGATGATATCGTAGGATTTGATGAGGCTGTTAAGTTCCTGAGGTTGCATCTTTCCCTTCAGAATGGATTTTAGGTTCTTCTTCATTTGCGCATCCTCGAAAAGTATGGGTTAGTCGACGACTGCGACGACGCGTTCCAGCCAAGAAGCGATCAGCTTGAGGGCGAAGATTCCTGTTTCTTCACGGTGGTCTGAAAGCGCGCGGGCTAGAACGATAAAGTAGATCACACCCAACACAGCGTTGACAAAGCCTTGAATAAAGAGATAGGTGGCACCCTGCGCAGCCCGCGCTGTGGAACGAAGAGAACTCAATGAGTTCATTCACCTTTTAATGAGCAAGATGGATGCACAAAGCGTCTAATAAGGTTAAACTATGAATCAAAGGGCGTCTCTTGTCTTTTCAGTTTGATGGCTATGTAAGATATTGGAGCTATGATTCTATGCCCGTAGGTGATGATTAAGAAGTAGGTTAGGATCCACGAGATAAAGAAGAGTTCTCCATAGTAGCTATGGAAGGTCATTGCGACTTCCATTCCCGCGTTGATTCCTATTATTACAATGGTTATTATTCTTAGAACATTGACTAGAAAAGTGCCAATGGCTCCTATAACGAAGTAGATTACTTTCCATTTGGTAGGAATGGAGAAGTTTTTAATGAAGAGCAAGGATGCGAGAGAATAAATGAATAGGCTGTGTACACCGGCGCAAGGCCAATTAATGGCAAACCTTAACGTGGGACTCGTGTTTTCGATCTCCATTACTGTAACAAGTTCCCTAATCCTCACGCCGCTAATAATTTTTGTGTAGGAATAGTGCCGCAATTGCGTTGGATACCCTATGAAATTTAATGGAAGGGTTGCTAAGGTTGCAGTGATTGGTACGAGGCTCTGTAGAGCTATGAGGGTTCCGAAGGGATAGATGTTGTCAATCATGTAGGATAATCCAGTTGCTCCCAAAAAAAATAGGGATATTGAAAAACGCTTCACCCCTTCAATACCGTATGCCAGGAGAGTGGATACTGTAAACAAGATGGCCAAAGTTAGGTATTCAACGGATAAAGGCCAAGAAGAGTAAAGAAACCATGGATAATACTCTTGGTAGAGCTCGGGCACAACCGATTTTCCAAGTTCTATAATCGTGTTGTTCAGTCCTATCAGAAATAGAGCCGATACGTAGACCGTTGGGATAATCATCAAGATTAGAGTTGCTAGAGTTCTTCCCCACTTTGGCATTTCAAACGTGCTTCTGGGAAAATTTTTCCATATTAATATGAGTTCTAGGCAGAGAAACCAGAGGAAGAAAATGTAGGGTGCTCGGCCTTTCCAAGCCCACTGAAATGAGTTTGGGTCTAAAAGATAGAGCACTGCGATGGGTAGAACAAAAGAAAGGGGTAGGGAGAGTTTTCTGGCGTAGGCTTTGATGTCTATGTTGGCTCTAGACAGCCTTATTTTGTGTTGCAATCACTCGTCCTTTCCGTTTTTGTGACCAGAGCGTCTTTCCTAGGATAGCTACGAAGAGCGTTATAACCAATAGTAACGGCATGACTAGGCTTGTTGGAAACTCCGCGTATGCCCCTGTTCCAATGACTTCAACAAGGGCATTGTGGCTATATTTTATGAGACCTATGGTTGTATGTGTGCCGTTATCTAAAGCTTCGAAGTCTGAGATCTCGGTGCCGTTTACTTTGACCATCCAAGTATCGCCAACATTTGCTAACCATAGAAGTTCCAGTGGAATAGTGACGTTGCAGAAGCCGCCTGTGCCTGCTGGTCCAGTTGCGTTAAAGCTCAGCGATTTGTCTGTCTCACTGAAAACAACGTTTTGGCTGTCTTGAATTGTTGAGTTGCTTACGAAAGTCACTGGGAAGTATTTATCCACTGCCCATACATCGATGGTGACAGTAGTGTAAGCCGGCTGGTTGTAGTGGCCGTCTTCAACAATGTCTGCTGGAAAACGGTGGGGGGCGCCTGTCTGATAATACAGACCGTCATAGAGCCATACGTCCATGAGGTCGATTAGCGAGTGGGCTGTGAGACTTTTCGATATGAAGTAAAGTGTGCACAGTTTCCCAGTTCCGTTGTAGCCTGTCTTTCCCGCTGGATAGAGGTCTGGCCAACTCAGAATTGCCTGGCTGACATCGGTTATTGTGCCTGCGACTGTATCAACTGTTCCTGCCATAAACGCTGTTCCAGCCGTCCAGTAGGGCACTTTGTATTTGTCGTAGAGGGCTGTCCCAACACCATCATCAGCGCCTACAACCTCTAAGACCGCTGGATCGACCTTGACATCCAATTCCCATTGGATAAGATCCACCGCACCCTCAATCCTAACGTCGACCGCAACGTATTCTCCAGGAGCCACTCCAGGCGTCACCACAGGAGACACGTACACACGGGCTGGCGAAGCTTTAACAGGTACCGCTGTTAGGCTAAAGAGGATCAATGCAATAACACATAGAGGCAGAATCTTTCTCATTTCCATCTTTTCTCCCATATTTTCAATCATTTCAAACGCATAAGTTACGTACAACCAAAATTTAAAAGTTTCTAACCCTAACTGTAAATATTTTTTCTAAACGTGCTTTCCGTAGTTGGCTGCAAAGACATTGAGGTCTGTAGGGTCTACGTCTCCGTCGGCATCCATGTCAGCGGCTGGATTATAGAGTAGATCTCCAACGCGTTTCCCATAAGAAGCCGCAAAAACGCTGAGGTCAATGGGGCCTACAAAGCCGTCACCATCCAAGTCGCCGAGGAATCGAATCTCAACCACACCATCAAAGAGGTTGTTGTCACCAACATAAGCCTCATTTGCCACCGGAGGAATTGACGCAGATATTGTGTAATGACCAACCACCATACCAGAAGTGCTCCATGTAAAAGTTAGTCTCACATAGGCTTTGGGAGCCACGTTGAGAAGGGTTTGTTTTCCGATAACCGTAGAGTTAGCATATGCGGTTACTTCAAAGGTTTCGTAGTTTTCTCCAGTGTTTTTGACATCAACATAAATCGTGACTGGATTACCTCGATAGGAGAACGTCACACTTGGCGTTACATCAAGCACAGCAACGTTGTGAACCACCCTTCCATACTGTGCCGCAAAGATGCTTAGGTCAATTGGACCAATGTAACCACTGCCGTCTAAGTCAGCGAGTGGATTGTAGAGTGAATTTCCAACGAGTTTTCCATAAGATGCAGTGAACATGCTAAGGTCGATGGGACCAACACGGCCATCACCATCCAGGTCACCGCGGAATCTGACCTCAACAATGCCATCGGATAAAGTGTTGTCGTCGAGGTTTACTTCGCCTGTGAGGGCGCTTGCGGTGGCTGATAACACAAATCTGCCTAATGAACTTGTAGTATCCCATACAAAAGAGAGCGTTGCACTAGTCTTTGCAGCTAAATCGGTTAC